>Ga0207055_1008_pt1 | contig 77078 bp, 53 predicted proteins | sample Alteio_BWMinCont_57_FD_153293 | JGI IMG/M metagenome (GOLD analysis project Ga0207055, IMG submission 153293) | Enriched cells from forest soil in Barre Woods Harvard Forest LTER site, Petersham, Massachusetts, United States -... | ecosystem: Environmental > Terrestrial > Soil > Temperate forest >...
TGTGAGTTTAATGCGTAATAGCGGCAGCCGGACTCGAACAAGCGACCTCAAGGATTATGATTCCGTTGGTCTACCGACTGAGCTATATCGCCTCAAAAGAAAATGATAAAACAAAAGCTTTGCGTTAAAGCAAAGCTTTTGCCAACTTTTTCGATTATGCCAACAACTTGATGGCCTAGGATAGGCGGAAGTTTCGGATACGGTAGTTCACCATCGACAATATGAAGATCAGTACGGCATACCGCACAGGTTTTAACTTTGATTAGAACTTCAAAAGGCTCAGGCTCAGGAATTGGCACTTCGCGTAAAACCAAGGGTTTTCCCACTTCTTCTAGTACCATCGCACGCATACTTTAACTCCAATTAAAAACATTAATCTTAATATTGACTAAAACTGCATTTTTTTATTATAATTATTTTTTTATTAATAATAAGGTATCTCTATGTCATCAGTTCATAATAGCGCAACTCAGAGTGTTAATTGGGATGAAAAATATCAAGAACCAGCAGCAAAAAGACGAAAAATAGGTGAACCTGGTACAGCTGTAGCTGCAAAGGTTTATCAAAGAACTCCCCTGCCAGCCCATGCAGGAAAATTCCAAACAAAAGTAGCAAACCAGCTTATACGCCAGATTGTAGGTTTTCTTTTTGCACCGCGTGAAATCAGAGATGATAAAACCTTGATTTTTCATGGAAAAGAGCTTCATGCACTTGCACAAACTTGCGGCCATCTGTCTGATATTGTCTCACCTTATCTCCAAGTTGCACGCATAACAACACTGCAAAATGTTTATTTGCGAATCACTCCCGATAACACCTTTATGAGGTATGCCGAAGATGCCCTTAAAGCACAAATTCGGGACATTCGCTTGCCAGCTATTGCTTTTAGAACAGAAGCACTCCCCTCATCCTGCTTTAAATCACTTTCTCACCTTGCACTTTCCTATTGCCCTGATCAGCCTCCGCTATACCTTGATGAAGGCGTTACTGCAAAAATAGCTCAGTTCCCACAGCTTAAAAGCCTTGATATTATGGGCTGCAATCTCAGTAAACTATCCTGTTTGAGTGAGGCGCCCCAAATTACAGAGCTGCACACACTAAATTATTTTCATCTTAGCAGGCTCTTTGATGCCGATTCATCTGTTACAATGGATAAAACTTTTTTCTTAAGTCCCTTTGCAATTCAGGGCGAGCTTAGAAAGCTCCAAGCGATGAGAATTCCGGCAACCCTCGCACTAACAATAGGAGGCCTTAGACAAATTGTTCAAAGCAGGCCAAATCTTCAAGTTCTAAGTATCGGCTTTAACCATAGACTTGAGGCAGATGAAGCATGCGAAGTTATCGGAGCACTTAAAAACCTTCGGGAACTTACGCTTATGAATTTCCAGATCACTCCTCAGTCAATTGAGCTTTTAAAAGGACTTACTGAGTTAAGAAAGCTAAGTTTATTAAGCTCAGTTATAGATAGACAAACATTTGAAACAATAACACAAACTTTTGCTCAGCTTGAGTCATTGTGCATGCCTTATATGGAATTTCAACTCTATGGAGAAAGAGCCCTAGACAGTCTTCCAAAGCTTCAGAACCTTACAGAGCTTGCCCTTGGCTTTCGCGGGGAGCATTCGGAACTTGCAACTCCAATCTTATCTCTTAAAAATCTACAAAGACTCTACTTGATTGATCAGATATCTGCTGTCTATTTTAATAGAGATATGTTTCAAAATTTTGAAAACATTAAAGCACTTCAGACATTAAAAATTGATGCCTCTTTGTCTCTCGCCGTTAAGGAAAAAGCTTGTGACTTTCTTACAGCCTATAAACAAAAGCATCCTTCAAGCCGTGTTGTTATTAACGGTAATGAAATCATAACTCAAGCTAAACCAGCTGACGGCAAAGATGAAAAAGAGGACTTTAGCTTAGGCTACAAACCAGATGAGTGGCCAATGGCACCCTCCGGCTTCGACCTCGACTAACCTTTGCTTCTATGGATTATAACAACGCATTGTAGCGTAGACTTTAGAGCCAGTTGCAAAAATCCAATGCGATTCTCCGGCAGCCCTTCGAGGCTGTCAGGAAATCTAAACGACTAATTTTCAGTTTTTTACATGAAGATTTTACAAACTTTTCAGAAATTTTGAATATTTAAAATATGCTTTCATGTATAGTTTTGAGGGCATATTGTTGAATTTAACTCAAAAACTGGAAAGTTATGAACAAAAGTCACAATTTTAAAATTTCAGAACCTTGTCGAACTCAAATAGAAATGAATTTATTTAGTTTAGATCAACTTATAGCTCCTGATCATAAAGTTCGCGCTATCTGGGATTTTGTCGATCAAATGGATACTCGTCCATGTTTTATGAATATAAATAGTTTTTGTGGAGAACCAGGGCGCCCTGCAAGTTCTCCTAAGGTCTTGTTTGCGCTTTGGCTATATAGTATTTTAGATGGAAATTCTAGTGCTAGGAAGCTTGAAGAGTTATGCAAAAACCATCTCGTATATCAATGGCTGGCCGGAGGAATCCCTATAAATCGAACTATGTTAGCAGAGTTTCGAAGCAATAATTCAATAAAATTTGAAGATTTACTAACAAGTTGCCTGGCAGTAATGGTACAAGCAGGCATTCTCCAAGATACCGACTTTTCTCAAGATGGAACTCGTGTTAAAGCTAATGCAGGGATCAAATCTTATCGAAGAGAAGAAAGTCTTCTGAAGCTCAAAAAAGATCTTCTTGAATATGTTAAAGACCTTGATATAGAAAATGCCGTCGATGGGTATGACAAGCGTAAAAAAATCGCATACGAACGTATTGCGAAAGATCGAATGAATCGAGTAGATCAGGCTTTAAAAAATTTGGAAAGTGCTCGAGAGGTCAAAAAAGAAAATAGAAAAAAGTGTAAGCAGCCCCCCTCGGAGGCTGAGCTTAAAAATGTCCGAGCCTCAACTACAGACCCTGAAGTACGAAAAATGAAAATGGGAGATGGAGGCTTTCGGTTAGCCTATAATGTACAGTTTGCAACAGGCATGAATTCAAGGGTAATTTACGGTGTTGATGTTGTGAACACACTTGATCCTAGCACAGCTCCAAGAATGATGTGTAGAGTACATTCTAGGCTAAGAAAATTAGGGTTGCCAGAAGCAAAAAATTGGATTGCAGATGCCGCTTATTCGTCTAAAGATGATGTTGAACAAGCTACAATATTATTTCCAAACTGTCGCTATTATGCCCCACCAAAACCTAAGAAGGGAATTGATCCAAAAAAGCCTGTAAAAAAGGATTCTGAGGCAATAAAGAGATGGAGACAATTAATCGATAAAGAAGACGTAAAAAGTGTATACCGCCACAGGAGTAGTACAGCAGAATTTAGTAATGCACAGGTTAAAAACAAACTGGATAAATTTCCAATATGTGGGCTTATCAAAGTAAAGGGCATGACATTACTACATGTAATTGCGCATAACATATTTCGCTATTTTGATCTAATATCGGATGTAGAAGAAGTTGTTGCTGTGTAACTGCAAAAAAACGACTCAAAAAGTATCTGTGCATGAAATTTTGCATATATCAACCATCCAATACAAGAAATAATTGCTAGAAAACGCAAAATGCGATTCAACTATTCTCAAATCTTTTGGTATTTTTTTGTTTTCCTGACAGCCTCTTCAGGCTGCTAATTGTTTTTCGCACTCTACCCAGGGCGTTGCCCTGGGCTTTAAGCACCGTAAGCCTTCCAGGCTTATACAGGGAGCCTGAAAGGCTCAAAGTGCAACAGCCCAGGGCAACGCCCTGGGTTAGACGAAAAAAACAATATTGCAGCCTGAAGGGCTGCCAGAATGTAGGCATATACGATTTTTGCAACTGCCTCTTTAGTCTGCGCTCGTTTGCGTAGGCTTCAGCCTGCGCTTTGGACGATCTTTTTGCAAAACAACTCTTTGCAAAGAGTTTGTTAGGCTGCAACGGACTAAAGGCAGTTGTTACAAGCGCAGACTAAAGTCTACGCTACATGTGTGAGAGAAAAATCTTGCTTTGTTAAAACCCTGGATTTTTGCAACTGCCTCTTTAGTCTGCGCCTTACACGAATCTTTGCATCAGGTTTGTTAGGCTGGCAACGGACTGAAGGCAGTTGTTACGAGCGCAGACTAAAGTCGCAGCGTAAAATGTCTGGCAAAAATTGGTGAGTGTAATGCGTAATAGCGGCAGCCGGACTCGAACCAGCGACCTGCGGATTATGATTCCGATGCTCTACCGACTGAGCTATACCGCCTCGAAAAGAATATGAAAAGAGAAAAGCTTTGCGTTGAAGCAAAGCTTTTGTCTAATTAGCGGGGGAAGGATTCGAACCTCCGACCTTTGGGTTATGAGCCCAACGAGCTAACCCCTGCTCCACCCCGCGATAAAAGTGTGAGTTATTATAGTTAGCGGTGTGATTAAACACAATGTAATTAATTGCTAAAAAATTGCGGAGTAAGGTCATGAAGTGCCTGAAATGTTCTCTCAGATGCTCCACGAAGCGCTCCTACCATAGAAAGACCGCGCTCGCCAATCTCTTTGCGCTTTTTAGCATTTTCGATTAATTCTTTAATGACTTGAGGGAGTTTCTCTCTATCTACTTGAACAACAGCATTATGTGATGTTGCAATCTCTAACAGCTGCTTTTGCGAGAACATATGCGGCCCGCAGATTGTGGGAACGCCAAAAAATGCAGGCTCCAAGATATTGTGTCCGCCAACTTTGTCAGTAAAACTTCCCGCAACAATTGCCATATCGGCAAGCTGGTAGCACTTCACCAATGTGCCCATGGCATCTACCAGAACAACTTTTGGATTGATATCAGGCTTTTCAGAACATTTAGAAAGCGTTGTATGAGGAAGGCCTGTTTTTTGAATAATCTCTTCAACCTGGGAAAATCGCTCAGGATGCCTTGGAACAATCACTACTTTAAAGTTTTGATGCTCTTTTAAAAGATAAGAAAGCTCTTCCAGAATAAGCTCTTCTTCAGGGGCGTGAGATGAGCCCACAACTAGCACAAGATCATCTTTTTGAAGGCGAAGTTTTTGACGAAGCTCTATCTTTTCAGCATCCAAAAGTGTTGGATATTGGACATCGCTCTTTATATTGCCAGAAACTCTCATTTTGGACTTGGCAACTCCAAGATCTGAAAATCTCTCATAATCGCGCTCGCTTTGTAGACAGAAAAAATCAACGAGTGAAAAAAGGCGCTTAGAAAAGAACGAGAAGCGTTTAAATTGCTTGCAGGAGTTATCAGAAATTTTTCCGCTTGCAACCATGATGACAGCTCCAAGCTTTTTGGCCCTATTTAGAAAGTTAAACCAAAAATCAGTCTCCGACAAGATGACAACATCAGGCTGAACTCGTTTTAGAACATAGCGGACACTTAAGCTGAAATCAAAAGGCAAATAAACATGGTAGTCAGCATAGGGCATAACGCGCTTGGCAGTTGCATGACCAGTCTCAGATACTGATGAGATAATAATAACAGCATCTTTAATTTCATCTTTTATCCGTTTTACAACGGAAGAAATTGCTTGCGACTCCCCTACAGATACTGCATGAACCCAAAAAATTGGGCCCTTATTTTTGCGCTCAATTTTGGGGAATTGATATCCAAAACGCTTAAGAAAACTTGTTCGATACTTCTTCTCTACAATTGCCTGATAAATAGCTTTAGGCAAAAAAATCAAAAATAAAATCCAGCTCGCAATTTCGTAGAAAAGTTGAAATATCATAAAAAGAATCTCTTTGTTTAACACATAGAGATAATATCATTTTTGGCCAAATAACAAAAAACATTATTTTTATCACAAATTACGCTGTGACTTTAGTCTGCGCATGTTTGCGTAGACTTTTGAGGCAGTTGCAAAAATCCAAAAATTAATCCCGGTAGGGATTTTGGTGCCCAGCCCAGGGTAGCTTGCTACCCTGGGTAATGAATGCGTAATGCAATATCTGCTGCGGGAGCAGCAGAGCTCTGCCCCTGCCGGGGCAGCAATTTCGGTTGCACATGGTTCCCAGGGTAGCAAAGCTACCCTGGGCTGGACACCTTAATCCCTGCCGGGATTATAAGCTCTGGATTTTTGCAACTGGCTCTAAAGTCTAAGCTACAATGTGTCGTTGAAATCCTGAGACGCAATGGAGTGTTTTTATTAGAGGTGCGTCTGAGAGCTCCTCAGCTTTGTTGAGGTTGTGCTGATAAAGCGAATGGAGTCTGCAGGAAGTGCGCAAAGAAGCGCAGCATGGCGCTTGTCTTGCATTTTGACAAATACTTCCTGGCCCACATGATGAACCTCTTTTAAGAGATATTTAAGAATCACGCCTGCAAGATCGCGTTTAATGTCATTTCCAAGTTCGTGAAACTCGTTTACAACCATCTCTTTAATGCGTTTAAAAAATGGTTTTTTACGTTCTTGCACTTCATCCATTTTGGGGCTACGCACAATTTGCTGGTCTGCAATTTGTTTTAAACCAGCTCCGTTTGTACCAAGTTCTTCCACAATTTTATCGAGCTTTGTTTTAACATCAACGTAGTAGTCATCCCATGTTTTTAAATAGGCAGCATATTCTGCTTCTGTTTTAAAAATGGTAACTGTCGTCATGTTGAATTTGTCATGATCTCCGCTTTTCTCCCACTTGCCTCCAGCGAGAAGGGGCAAAAGTCCTTTAGGCAGATTTGCAAAGAGATCGCTTAGGTCCAATGCATCAAGCGCCTCCTTTGCTTGAAGTCCAACTGTTGAACTGATGGTATCTTTCTTGGCTACAATTGAAAGCTCGCGAAGAACTGATGTGTCTATGTAATTAAAAAAGTTTTCGATTGCCGCGCCAATAGCTTGATTGAATTCATTCTGGTCAAATGCCCAGCTTGGACCTTTTGGTTTTGGCTTTGCTGTTACTTCAACAGGTTTTGCAGCCTCAGACGCTTTAGGAGATCCATCAACAATGCCCTTTAGCCCGGTAAACGCAGATAAAAGGTAAAATTCCATTGTATGAGGGTCTGAAAAATAGGTATACATCAAGTCATAAAGGCCTGGAAGCTGTGCTTCAATCCCTTGCCAAACCGCATCTCTTAACTGTACTTTTACAAAGTCAGGTCCTGGAAGAATCAGATCATCTGCACCATTTACAAAGAGAAGATCATTTACAAATTTTGAAAGCTCCTTTGAAGTAAGCTCAGGTTTTTCACCTGCATATACAGATGACTTCATGATCTCAAAATGCTTGGCAATTTTTTGAGAAAGAATCCTTGCTAAATCTGGCAACAAAAATGGCTTTTTGTCTTGTAGATTTTGTATTTCAGTTGCAAAATGCAAAGCCAATTTGAGGAAGTTTACATAAAGTGTCTGGAAGAGAAGTGTTTTGTGGTTTTGTAAAAGGGTGTCTGTTATCTGACCTGTAACTGTATAATCCACCTCCAGATTTCCATTTACCTCTTCTTCTTGTATAAGCGGATAGAGCCAGTAGGGTCTAATTGGCTTTGTAAACTGTTCAGCATAATCTGCTGTTTGAACAAGATACCCAGTAAGGTAGGATGCATAAGAGCGGCAAAGCTCGCTCCAGTAGGGATGGTTCGTTTTGTCGTTAAGAGCTATCCTGAGGGCATGAATTTGTGAAGTAAAGGGCCTATCGCCGACTACAACGCCAACTAAAGCGCTTACGCTCATCGCAACCAAATTGCGTCCAGCAAAACAAAGCGCTTTTACAACCTGTCTTGAAATCTCTTGGACCGTTTGATAAAAAACAACGCAAATGCGCAAGGCAACCTCGCGTACTAGATCAAAACCAGTTGGCTCTTCGACTGGATGTCCAGCTGCAAGAGAGGGACTTGAAAGTGCCTGACTTGGACTTTGTACTGGATTCATTAACGAAACTGATGGTGAATTCATAGCAACCTCCAGATTAACCTGTAGCATAGGTTATAACATTTTGCGCAAGTAGCTGATAAAGCCTGTCATGCACTGGCTCATCCATTTTTTGAAAAGCCTCTTTGCCTAAAAAGTGAATTTTTTGCGAAACTTGCTGAACAGAAAAGGAAATTAGGCCGCTTTTAGCCTTATTGGCAGTGCTTGATAATCCAGATAAAAAAAAGCCTGAGATTCTCGAAAAGAAAGATGTGTCTTTCTCCTCTTCTCTTACGTTTTGCTTGCTTTGGCTTTCGGGCATGTATTTTTTTCTTGCAAGCTGCATAAGTCCCTTTGGATCTTTGCCAATTTCATCAAGCAGCCTCTGAAGCTCTTTTCTTAACTCATCTCTTGCGCTTGTCTCCTCTTGAATCAGAATCTCCTGATCCTCTTCCGTCTTGGGAAAAACAATAGGAGCTTCAATATAACAGAGCTCTTGTGACTTTTCGACCCAGTTTCCATTGCCATTTAGGGCGTACAGCATAATAAGAATTGCCTGTGCCATAAGATCTGGAAGTGTTAACCGTTGAATTTGCTCGCTTAAACAGGGCCCAAGAGTATCTCCAATGTCTTCTTTTCTTATGAAGAGAAAGAGCTTCTTTAAAAGACTTGGCTCGATATATTCAAAAAACTTGATAAAGGCAGAACCGATAGCCTTATTAAATGCCGGCTGGTCTGTATAATTTGAAGAAAAAAGACTCTCTTCCTTGCACAGGCTATCATCTCGAGTCTCTTCATTTACGAAGTCTTTTAAAAAACTAAAACCCTGAAATAAAATCCTATCCTTTACTCTCGAATCTTTTAAAAGTTCAAAAACTTGCACCAGCAGCTTAGGAGTAATCTGTTCGCATATGAGCTTAAAAATCGGCTCTCTTATTTGTTGTTGAAGAAGTTCGGGACCTGGAATTTCAAGATCTTCTGCCCCATGAGGGAGAATGAGCCTCAAAAGCCTTTCTTCTAAAGCTTGAAAATTTACAAGCTTTTCATCAGGCCAAAGAGAGATAGGCTGCGTGAGATCATCAAAATGAAACTCTGAATCACGGCATGAGTCTTTCACAAAGTCGAGCAGAAAATTTGGATTTTCGTTTTGAAGTTCATTGATTTTTTCGTGAAGCCTATAGACAATCTTCAAGATATTGACCTCAAGCGTATCTGTAAACAGCTTCTGATGATGTACAAGAAAAGAGCGTAAAGCCTCGCCTATTAGTGTAAAGCTTTGACTTCCATCAGCTCTCGGCTCCTCTAAAAGATGCTCTATCCAATCGGGGCGTACATTTTCGTCTACTTCATCGAAATGTGCTACATACTGGCTCACATAACGCTCTAAATACTTGGCTAAAAACCTGCAGGCCTCATGAGATGCGTCCGATTTTGTAAGCAGCCTATGGTTCAGCCTAAGGGCTTCAATTTTACCCTCGTAGTAGTCTTCGGCAACAAGTTGTGTAATTGTTTTATGAGCAAAATGCTCGCAGGCCTTTCTTAAGGTGTAATTAATTCCAAGCTGAATGCGTTGGACGAGATCGTCTAAAAAAACTTTTATAGCGCTGCATACCCGGATAACTAAAGCAGCAAGTTTATCGAGCGCCTCTTCAATGGCTTCAACTACAAGTTGAGGGATAGTTTCTGGTGATTGCGTGTGCAATATTGGAATAACCGTCATAAAATCCAAAATTTAATTAAAAGCGTATTTTAAGTTAAATTTTGTATTTGTCAAACCTATTTGCAAGAAGCCTTGGCAGTTCAACATCTAAAATGACATTATTCTCTTCATATTCTGTCGAAAACACCTTGCCCTCTCTCATGGCTTCTGAGACTTTATGGTAGTCGCTTTGAGGGATTGAAAGCTGCATTCTCACCCTTTTTTCTTTTAAAATGCGCTGCATCTCCTGAACGAGTCTCTCAACGCCCATAGAGTTTTTTGCAGAAAACTCAATTGCCCGCGGATAGGTAAGCTTAAGCTTTTGAGCAACCTCTGTAAGGTGCGGCTCGGCTTCTCCTTCATTCAATAGATCAAACTTGTTTAAAAGTGTAATAACAGGTTTATCGCCCGCATTCAGCTCCTTTAACACTTGAAGCGTTGTCTCCGCTTGATGAAGTGCCGAGGGATTTGAACAATCAATCATATGAATCAAAATATCTGCCTGCACAGCTTCTTCTAGAGTGCTTCTAAAGGACATCACCAATAAATGGGGAAGCTTGCGAATGAATCCGACTGTGTCAATAAGCAGGACCTCTTGGTTATCTGGAAGGCTAAATTTTCTTGTAGTCGTATCAAGCGTTGCAAAAAGTTTATCTTCTATAAAGACATCGGCTTGTGTTAGCGCCTTCATGAGCGTTGACTTTCCCGCATTGGTGTAGCCTACAATTGCAAAAATCGGAATTTCGCTTCTTTCTCGCTGGCCTCTTTGCGTTAAACGAGTACTGCTAATGGTATCGAGCTGCTTTTTTAAAACATCTTGTCGTTTTTTCAAAAGGCGTCTGTCCACTTCGATCTGCTTTTCGCCAGCACCTTTAAGATAGCCCCCTCCCCCGCTTCCTCCACCGCCGCCTGTCTGCTTTGAAAAGTGCGTCCACATGCGCTTCAGGCGAGGCGCTACATATTTTACTTGCGCAAGCTCAACTTGAAGCTTGGCCTCTTTTGTTCTGGCACGATCTGCAAACACTCCCAAAATAACTTCTGAGCGGTCAATTACAGGCACTCTTAAGAAACTTTCCAAGTTTCTCTGCTGGGCAGGTGATATATCATCGTCAAAGATCACAAGCTCTGCTTGAAATTGATCAACGGCCTCTTTTAGCTCGATGAGTTTGCCTTGGCTTAAGAAGGTCTTTGCTGTAAATGTTCTCATGGAGATGGCAAGCTTTTCAATAACTGGTATTCCATAGGTCTCGGCTAAAAGCTTAAGCTCATCTAAATGTTCTTGGGCTTGCCTTTCTTCTTCTGGACCTTTATGTACGCCAACTAAAAGTGCTTTTAAGTGAGACAGCCTTTTCTGATCAAACCAATCAAGTTTTGAGGCATCGCTATAGGATTCATTCAGTTCTGTCTGTTCTTTATTCATGGTATTTCAAAGTTAAGTTTTAGGCCATCATAAGCCAAATAGATGCCCTTTGGTAAAAGCGACGAGGCATGTTCATACTCTACATCATGGGAAAGATGCATAAAATAGGTTGCCTCAGCACCAACCTTTTCAGAAAAGTCAATTGCTTCATCAATTGTGAGATGCAGTTGAGATGGCGTGAAACGAAGCGCTGACATGATAAGCGTTTTGACTCCTTTTAAAAAGATAAAAATTTCAGGACTATAGGTTTTAATATCCGTAAGATAGGCCAAATTCCCTAGCCTCAACCCAATCACCTTCATGTTGCCTTGATTGTAGCTTGTGTAGAGGATGGGAAGCCCCTGAAAGTCCACCTTTCCCTCATTTTCAGAAAGGATTGTAAAATCGAATTCCGAAGTAAAATTCTGGCCATGCACCTTTTCAGCAAAAAGATAATAAAAAAGCTGCTTCATGTCGAGTGAACTTTCTTGGCTTAAAAGACAGGGAAGTGCTTGTTGCTGCAAAAAATTATAGATCCTGAGCTCTTCTAAGCCTCCAATGTGGTCAAAATGAGTGTGCGTAAGGATCAAACCATCTACGCGGTTAATATGATGAGTGAGAGCCTGATGGCGTATGTCAGGACCTGCATCTATGAGAAAGTTTTTGTTTTGAAAAGTGACGAGTGCTGAAGACCTCAGCCTTTTATTCTTTGGGTTATGTGACAGGCAAGTTTTACAGGAACAGCCGATTACAGGAACACCTGCGGATGCTCCTGTCCCTAAAAAAAGAAAAGTCCCGTCTCTACTCTCTAAGGTCATAAACACTTACTTTATTTAAATATTACACATAAATAAGATGAAAAATTGGAATTTTTCAATGCAGAAAGTGTCAGATTCAAATATCGCGAAATCGCGCCACTGTTCCTGTACAGGGTCGATTTTGCGATATTTGAAGATGGCACTTTCGGCGCAGAAAAAACCAATTCTCCATCATATTTGTGTATATGTTATAATAACTCAAGCTAAACTATTACAAAAGGCAAATGTGAGAATTGCAATTGTTGGAGCAGGGCTTTCAGGGCTTGCATGCTGCTATCATCTTCAAAAAAATAGTTCTGCTAACATTACTCTTTTTGACCACAACGGAGTTGCAGGAGGAGCTTCAGGCATTGCCGCTGGTCTTATTCATCCATATCAAGGTCCTAAACTGAAGCTAAACTTTATGGGTTTTGAAGCAGAACAGGAGGCCAAACTTTTGTTCGAGAAGGCATCAACATCAGAGCTTCAAAGAGGAATACTACGACCAGCCATGACAGATGAGCAGATGGAGCATTTTTCTGCCCTAAGCCAAAAAGAAAAGGAGAATGAATGGCTGAAAGAGAGCGAGGCTTTACAAAAAGCTCCATTTCTTACTCCAAGGCCTGCGCTCTTTATTCCTCGTGGGCAGGCAATCTGTACAAAAACCTATCTTGAAAATCTCTGGAAAGTATGTGAAAAAAAAGGAGCTAAGCTTTTTATCCAAAAAATTGAAGATAGATCTGCGCTCCAAGAATTTGATAAAATAATTTATGCAACTGGGGCCTATATAAACGACCTCATTAAAGAAAAACCATTGCCTATAAGTAGGCTTAAGGGTCAAACGCTCGAACTTTTTTTACCTGAGCAATTTGAAGTAACACCTTTTGCAATCCATGCCAGCACCTATCTCGTTTTCTCGCAGAAAAGATGTATGGTAGGCGCAACTTTCGAAAGGAAGTTTTTAGATTATTTGCCCACAAAAGAGGCAGAGCTTGAAATCCGCAAAAAATTGCATGAATTTGCACCATCACTTTCAAACTTGCAGCTTGCCTCACATAAAGCTGAGCTTCGAGCCTATACACAAGACAAAATGCCCAAAATTTTTAAGCTCTCCGAAAAAGAGTGGGTAATGACGGCACTCGGCTCAAAAGGACTTTTATATCATGCACTCGTTGCCAAGTTGTTAGTCTCTGCACTTTTAGCAGATGACCCATCGCTCATCCCCGCCAAATTCTCAAGCATTGAAAGTGCTTCATGAAGCTCAATTCTTGTAGCTTCTGGGCATAAGAGCTTTGCAATAATTGCTAAAGCTTTGGCAGGAGGGCTATCCCTATCTTTTGAAAGACGCTCGGTTAGATATTGCTGTATTTCTTTTTCTATTCTTTCCTGATCTTTTTTCAGCTTCTCACGAAAGGAAAATATTTTTACTCCCGCGTATTTCTTTTTCTCCTGAGCAAGCTTTTCAACTTCATCTAGCCAAGGAACTGGAGCGTCATGAAAAAGCTGCCATAGAGTAGCCCCAAGGGCAAAGATATCAGTCTTTGGCACGCTGCCTGCAAAATCTCTATAGCTTCCAATAAGCTCGGGAGAATTGTAGGCAAGAGTTGCTAAATCAAAATCTAAAAGCTCTTGCCCGCTTATATTAAGAGGGGTCGCTGCGCCAAAATCGCAAAGTTTTAGTCGATTATCTTTCATAAGAAAATTACCTGGTTTTAGATCGCGATGCACGTAGCCCTTCTTGTGAAGATAATCAACTGCCTTTATAGCGTCCGTTGCAAGCACAAGCTTTTCTTGAAACGAAAGCGGCCAAGGAAGTGGATCTAAAAGATCATCTAAGCTGCCATCGCAAGCCTCTAAAAAGAGCTCCATTTGAAAGTCATCTTTTACTTGAATAATTGAACCTGACAAGAGCTTTACGATAAAGGGCTCGCCCTGAAATTTTCGTGTGGCCTTAAACTCTTTTTCCAATTCCACTCTTTTGTGACAAAGCCCTGTTTTTAGCTGAACAACTAATTCAACAGTCTTCATCTCAAATTGATCATTAAATCCTAATTGCAATGCAAACTTACAAGTTTTAAAAGCTCCTACATCTACTTTTGCTGGAGTCGCAACAAAGAATTTCTTTTCAGAAAGTAGCTTAGCTCGTTTATTTTCACTTGCTTTTTCAAATATCTCTTTGGCTTTTGTGCCCATTTTTTGCGCATCTTTGTTGATAGTGAGCGCCATCTTCATAGCCTGCTCTGTTTTGATTTTTCTTTGTGCAAGTTTAGGTTTTGAAAAAGCAGTCAGACAGAGAGTAACAAGTTCGTTATTCTCACTGTTTTGAATATTTGGAACAGATACTACTTCACGATTTGTAACTTCTAAAGCCATATTCCAATTCCTTAATTACTATTAATAAAAAGAAATTATAGCAAATTTAGTTAAAAAATAAAATAGTTTATAATCAATTAATTAATTTATAAAAAACAATTAGCCAGATAATTCTAGGCTACCAATATAAAAATACTTTGGCCTTACAAGCGGCGTTCCTTTGCCTCCTCTTGCCTCTTGCCTCTCATACACAATTTGCCTTGCAATGCCAACTGTTCTGGACATTCCAAAAAGCACAGTAAAATACTCAGGATAGGGAAAACCGGCAGCAATTAATGTAATGCCTGAAATGGCATCAACGTTCGGATAGGGATCTGAAATTTTGGGATTCTCAGAAAGCACCTTCACACCTGCTATTCGTAAGTTAAGGGCAAGTTTTACAAGCGGGTGATTTGGATACTCTTTTTGGGCCACATTGTAAAAGATCGTAGCTCTTGGGTCTTCTACTCTTAAAACAGCGTGGCCAAAGCCAAAGACAAGCTCCTTTTTCTCAATCATCTTTTTCAGGTAGCTTTCAATTTGGCTAGCTGTAGCACTGTCTCCAAGCTCTTTTTGCATTTTTTGGACAAACTCTAAGCAATCTTGATTTGCTCTGCCATGCCTTGGGCCTGCAAGGGCAGAGATTGCGGCTGAGAGCGAGCCATACATGTCCTCAAGTCCTGATGCAACGGCTTTACCAACAAACGTAGAAAGGTTTCCGCCGCCATGATCATAATGCAAAATATTAAAGAGCTTCATGGCAAAAATAAGATCTTCCGTCTTTTCTTGAGGCAAATTCAGCATATTGACAAAGTTTTCGATATAGCCGAGTTTTGGATCAGACGGTTTGGATTCGCCCCAGCCAGCATGATGATTAATAAGCGTTGCAATTATCGTTGGAATTTTTGCAATTATATTGAGGCAGTCCTCTTTATAGTCATTTTTGCCTTCAAGCATGCCCTCAGTAAGTAATGCACTTGCAAAGAGCTTCATCGGATGCCCTTTCCTAGGAAGCGTTCTAATCTGGTCTAAAACCTCTTTTGAAACTTTTGCACGGGATGCGAGCTCTTTTTTAAAATGGACCAGATCGTGATGTTCTGGCTCTTTTCCATAATAGAGCAGAAAAATAACCTCTTCAGGTGTCTTCAGAGCAAGCTCGCTTATTGGCTTTCCCATATAATGAAGACCTTTTATTGGATCGACGTAAGAGGTTGGGCAGAATCCTACAGGATAGCCTCGCATACCTGTTTCAAGGTTTTCTGCGGTGATTTCAAATAATACGCCCTCTTCCATTTTTCCTCCTAAAGTAGCTCTTTTACTAAAGAGCGCTCTTCAATAAGCTCTTTTTCAGATGCTCGAATTTTTTCTCTTAAAAAACTGTTCCACTCAATGCCTGAAACCTCTTGCCACTCCCCCGCTTTGTTACAGATTATGGGAAAGGAAAAAACTAAATCCTTATCAATGCCATAGGAATTGTGAGAGCTGTAAACAGCAGAAGAAAACCAATTTCCCTTTTTAGTGGGCTCAATGAGTGCTTTCATCGCATCAATTGCAGCAGAGGCAGCAGAGGCTACAGATGATTTTCCTCGGGCTTTGATGATCTCAGCTCCCCTATTTTGCACTCTTTTCATAAACTCACCCTGAAGCCAAGCTTCATCCTGAATAATATCTGAAAGCTCTTGTCCATCAATTTTTGCGTGCAGATAATCTGGCACTTGCGTTGTTGAATGGTTGCCCCAAATGGTCACTTTGGAAATTTTAGAAACGGGCACATCTGCCTTTTCAGCGAGAAGTGCTTGTGCGCGGTTTTGATCAAGCATTGTCATGGCGTGAAACTGTGTCGGCGAGATATTTTTGGCATTGTGGATGGCAATGAGGCAGTTTGTGTTGCAGGGATTGCCGACAACAAGCACATGGACATTTTTGGAGGCTGATTTACTCAAAGCCTTTCCCTGTTCTTGAAAAATCTTGCCATTGTCTTGAAGAAGGTCTTTTCTTTCCATGCCAGGCCCTCGTGGCTTTGCACCCACAAGAAAAGCCCACTCGACCCCCTCAAATACTTTGTAAGGATCCGAGCCAATCTGAATTTCTACGAGATTTGGAAATGCACAATCTTGAAGCTCCATTTTTACACCCTCTAAGGCGTGAAGTACTTCTGGAACTTCTAAAATATGAAGTGCAATCGGCTTTTGTCCAAATAACTCCCCTGCTCCGATACGAAACAATAAACTATAAGCGATCTGGCCTGCGCCGCCAGTAACAGCAATGCGGATGGGAGCTTTTGTCATATTTTAAAACTCATACAAATAGATACTTTTCCGGATCTAACTTGTGTATATGCACGCTTTTTGTTTTTTACAACTTATTTAACATGTTCAATCTCACTTGTGAATAAACGAAAATTCTTGATAAAATCTTAACATGTCTTTAATCCAAATCCAGAATACAAATTGTCCATTTGTCAAAATGCCGAATGAAATTGTTGGCGTTATAGGCAGCTTTTTGACCCTTCAAGAGACAAAAGCAGTTGTGGTGGCTGCCAAGGCTTTTCAGTCAGATCAAGTTGGCATGTTACTGGGAAATGACAATGCCGTCGGCCAAATGGTTAAAAATGCAAAGGGTAAGATCAGCGCTATCCCTGAGCACCATCAAAAGCATCTCTATACAGTCGCTTTTTCTATTTGTCAACTTGCGATCAGAGGTGCTGAGTTTAGTAATGACGATATAGCCAAGCTTTCAACAACTTTTAAAAATTTAACTGAGCTTGATATCTCTGAACTTACTGATCAGCACCTGAGCTATCTTTTGAAATTACGGCTTAAGAAGCTAAAACTTACCTCAAACGAATCCATTACGCCAAGTGGATTCAAAACGCTTTCCACACATCTCTCAATTGAAGAGCTAGATCTCAGCTGGACGAAAATTAATGGACAGGGCCTTACTTCTCTAAAAGCGTTAAAAAGCTTAAGAAAACTCGAGCTCAGCTTCTGTCATAGTATTGCCCAGGAGGATTTTGAAAAGCTAAATGGCTATAAAAATCTTCTAGAGCTTGATCTGATGGGAACTCTTATCAATAATGAGGGGCTTAAAAGACTCTATCTTCCGCAGCTTACAAACTTAAATATTTCCTATGTGGATACGATATCCAGCTTAGGCTTTCTTCATTTAAAAACGTTTGAAAGCCTAAAAGAGCTTGATCTGGGATCTACAAAAAGTAACGATGAGACTCTAGAAGGTCTTATAAAGACGAAAAATTTGAAAGAGTTATCTCTTTTATATTGTAAATTCGTTTCGATTGTAACCGTTAGAAAGATCCAAAAAACATCTCAAATTCATATCACGTACAATCTATAGCCTTGCTAAAAAGGTTTCTGCATCAGCATAGAGGTAGGCAACCTGACCTGTGTTATTTCTTATGAAGCCTAATTCGCCGTTTTCCATCTGGCCTAAATCGACTCCCTTCTCAAAAATTCCATCTGGCACAGAGCGAAAACCGATTTTTTTTGTGATGGCAATCATATGATTGTCTGCTCGATCTAGTGTCCAGAGAACAATATGAGTATAGCCTTTTTCTATTGCATATGAAAGCGTCTGCCTGACTACTCCAAAGAGGGCTTTTCCGCCCCTATAGCCTCTCACATCGGGGCTGACAAAGAACTCGCTGCCATAAAACGTGTGAGCTTTTGAAGCGCCAATTCGCTCGATGATTTTCTCTAATTGAGCTCCACTTTTTTTTTCGGCATGATCTAAAAAAGCATTAGCTGATAAGACAAAAAAGCCGACAATGATTTTACCGCTTCTCGCATCTTCGGCTAAAATGAGCTTGCAGTTTCCTTTTCGCGTCTCATCAATGTAAAACTGCAAAGCATCTTTAAACCAGTTTCGACCCTCTTCTCTCTCATGCCAATCTTGAAACGCCTGAGTTCTTTCCTGATCGAGTGTAGAGTTATCATCCTGGAGGACCGTAGACCATATTGAATATCGAAACGAATCACAATAGACCTTCTGGAGCTCCTCTATTTTTGCCTGAGTAAGCGATGGTATACTGATGTTATCGTAAATTGTTATTCTGGTTGCATCGCTTTCAGTTACTCTCCAAGATTCATTCACTTCTGATTGCATTTTGCACTATATCCTCTCTGCTGGTATATAATGCTAGAAGTATATAGTTTTATTTTTAATGTCAATAAATTTTTTAACTAGAGAATGACACAACATTGATTTTGATTTGCACCTGCGACTTGGGCGGGTCTTGCCTCAATAGGTACTTGATGAGCACCTTTACTGCGCTCAACAAGATGGCTTACGCGATCTATTTCTGTGCTGGAAGGGCTTTGATCTCCATCAGACCGTAGAATTTCAAGCTTTCCTTTTCCTAAGCTTTTTCTGTGTTCATGAAACTCATCAATATGCTTTCGTGTAATAAAGTAGTCATTTGTTGTATCAAGAGTTTTAAGACTTTCTTGTGTAAGTGCCAATAGGTAATTTATCTTTAAGGGCTCATTGTTGAAATGAATACAGTTGCTTAAGTCAATTGTTTCAATTTTTTCAGATGTTATAGATTGTAAACAAGATCCCGAAATATTTTTACAAGATCTCAAACTAAGCACTTTTAGATCTTTAAAAGCTGCAAGAATAGAGCTAATATCTCTATCAAGAAACGTTGACTCAGCAAGGCTTAAGGTCGTAATTGGGCTTGCCAATCCTTTATCAACTAAAGGCCTTCTTTTAGCTTGAAATTTTGCAATCCCATCTGCTGTTAACCTTCTGCACCCGCCAATATAGAGCTTACGAAGGTTTATAAGGCTTGCAAGCTCTAGAAGGTCATCATCTGCCACATATTCGCAGCGGCTTAAGCTGAGAGCTTCAAGTGAAGTAAAATGCTGTACATCAGATAAACCATGAGAAAAGGTTTTTACATTTGTTAAATCAAGAACACGTAAGTTTCCATATGCCTCTTGTTTATCCATTGCATCAAATGTGATCTGTCCCCAAGAGCCAAGCTTCAAAGTATGAAGGCCTGGTGCATACTTCAGCCATGAAAAATGAAATGAAATCAGCGGACGTCCATCTTCTGTCTGCAGTTTTGTTCCGCTTAGATCTAAATATTCAAGCTTTGGTAATTTCAGAATGTCTATGAGCACTTTTTCTGTAAGAGTGCAATTTTTTAAAGAGATGTGTGTTGCCGAGCTAAGCTTAATATAAATATTTGTAGGCAGCTCACTAAACTCAGCTAGTTTCACATTTTCTACGAACAGCTGATTCGACTGCTCATTATATTCGATTTTTTTATCCTCTGACTTTTTCTGAGATAGAGCTACCTCTACGCGAAGAGAAGCATCGAAACTTACTGTCGGTGCAGTTTGGGGCCGAAGAGTTTGTTCATTAATACTTGCCAAAGCTCTTAGTTGAGATGTGTCATCGCTCATGCTGCGAGTGGGAGGGTCGATATCCATTGGCTGAGGAGTTATCTCGCCGGGCAATTGAGAGGAAGATTGACTTTCGATCCGCAATATTTGCAAAGTCGCCTCAGGCACACTTTTTATGGGCAAAATTTGCGCTGTTGCTTTAGCCACTTGGCTTTGCTGCTCCTGTGGAGCCTCCTGTGCAAGTGCCTGAGATCTTGCCTTCAATTTGCCGTGATCAAACGTATGGCGCCTTCCTTGCTGAAGCGGATTTTTTAAAGGTTCGAGCGTGACTCTTCTTCCAAAAGCTTGCGGAGTTTGCTCTCTCGATTTATGAGAAAGCGACGGACTTGAAAGGCTTAGAGAGGGAGAATCTGCCGGCGCCTGAAGCGCCCTTTTAGAAGGATCAATCGTAAGCTTTTCAAAAGCCTTGCTCAGAGAGTCAGTACCGCTTTTTTTAGCAAAAGCCCTGCCGTTTGCCTTGCCTTTTGCCTTACCACTTGGCGCAGGAGTCTTAGGGTCAATAGTAACGCTTTTTGAAGCCTTACGCACCTGAGGAGGCTTCCCCACAAAAGGGGACACTTTTGTATTAATAGTCATTGTTTAGCCTAATATAATTGTTATAAGAACAATTATATCATACTAAACATTTTAATTCAATAAATTATTATATATTATTTTTTGCTAATTTATTGAGTAATAGCCTGCCTCTGGATTTCGCAAGTAGAAAGCCAGAGTGGTATAAACCAAGCTTCGGGTAAGTAATTGCCCTTCTCGGTAGAAAAAGAAAGCCCTCTACGAAAACCAGCAAGTTTGGAGCAAATAACACCCACCGTTTCAGACTCTTTTTTTGTTAATTGAATAGGCTTATCAGCTATAGCTGCTCGATACACTCGATCAAATAGTATCTTTTCAGTTTTAGAAAGATTAAGAGCTGCGGGAAAATCAAAAAGGTATTTTTCTAATTCTGGCTTTAAAATTTCTGTAAAAGCTTTATTAAGAGCTTCATTCTGGAGGAGCATTACACGCTTCTTGATATCTAGATATGCATCGACTATTTTTTGAGTCTGATCTCTTGTAAGGTAGGGAGCATACAGCGAAATATACGTATCCGAATCCACTCCCTTGCTGTCTATCAATGCCGTGCACAGATCTTTAAGGGCTTTAAGTTGTTTAGGAGGAAGTTCTTCAACATTTTTACTAAGACGTGATTGGATGTGGCCCGAGTCAATTCCCGCTTGATCTACATAGCTTTCTTTTAATGTTTTTGATACTCGTCCTAAAAGTTCTTTTTCTTGAGTTGTAAAAGTAATGCTTGCATCTTTTCTGTGAAGCTTCGCTTTTGCGTAAAGCGCGCGAAATTGATCGCTCACATCCGTAGCAAGGGCGCGGCAAGCTTGAGCAATGCCCAGATAACGCTCAACCTTTTCAGAGCCTGTTCTATATTTAAGGCGTGCGCTTAAGCCCTCTTCTCGCATGCTTTGCGCACTTAACTCCGAGCTCCATTGAAAAATTCCTTGGGCAACACAATTTTGGGTCATCTCTGGATCTGATAAACTAGAACTAAGAAGTGCCGAGCGAAGCATTGTCGTTCGAAAGCCGGATCCTGAGGCAGGATCTGTTGTGGAGGCAGCATCACCTACAAGAACACACTGTGTCTTACCTGCTCTAAGGTAATTTTTTTCAGCTCTTGTGATCTGTGCAAAAACGGCCACGCTTTTTTGATAGTTCATGGGCTGTATTTTCATACTAAACTTAAGCCCTAGCAGCATGTTCAAAAAACCTCTACCTCTTATTGCCGTCCCTTTCATCAAGCTATCATGCTGTTTTTCAAGTGCATTTAGATTATCCATCAATTTTTTTAGTGTTTTGTTCACTTTTTTAATATCGGCTTTTCTTTGTGGCCCGTCACGAGGCAATTTTCCAAAAAATTCTCTAAAATGCCTTGAGAACTCTTCATTTTTTTTCGGATCTGAAAGATGCTCGATGCGCTTTGTGCGATCAAGATCAAGTACTCGTAGTATCTCTTGATGGACTCTCAAAGTATCTTCCGAAAGTAGTGCCGATTGCTCTAATTGCACCTTTGCCTTTTCAAGCTCCGCTTTTAGTGCATCAATTACCAATTTTTCTTGAGCTTGCAGATCTTTTAATAATTGCTCTTCTTCTGGGGTTAAAGTGGCATAGAGATAATCTGATCGCGGTGTTCCTAGTAGAAGAAGAGCGCGACTACACTGTTTGACAACAGCTTGCTCGATATCTCCGCTACTCTTAACGCTCCTTAAAATACCCAGTCCATTTTTTATTGTACGCGGTAAATTTCTCAAAATATACCCAACTTTTAGTAACAAATTTTTGCATTTTTGCAGTCTCGTTATTTGAGGGCTTTCACCTTCTGTTTGCGAAGATGCGTCGGCTTGCTTAACTTGTGGATTTTCGAAAAATGAAAAAGCTAACCTAGTCTTCGTAGACTCTCTTACAACATCAATTCCAAGCATCGAACGTGTTTTACTTTGAAAGCCTTCAGAAACAACTAAAAGTGAAGGTTCAACTGTTTGTCCCTCTTTTTCTTTTGTAGATTTTATATGGACTTGAGCTTTTGTTTTCTCGCCTGTTGGCGGCTCTATCGACTCAATTGCGCAACCATAATGAATAAAATCTTCTTCTTTTTCTCGTTCTTGAAGACTTTTCAGCCTATCGCACATCGCTTCTTGCACATCACAAATTCTGGCTTCGAAGATATCAGGTGCCCAACTACTCTGAGGAAAGGCTTTGCCATTTGCAATTAAGAGATCAGAAATCCCAAAAAAATTTAAAAGTTGCCTGTCGGCTGGAATCCTTCTCCCATCGCTATCTAGGCTTTTAAACATCTTCAAGTTAGTAGGACTTGCTTCTTTTCCTAATGCAACAATATTCTCACGATCACGCGATTTTTCTTTAGAACGCGCTTCAAGAATGATAAATTGTCTATTTTTTAAAGCGGCAGTAAGCCCAAACATAAAACCACCTGCACCTGCTCCCGAAATCAAAATATCCTTTGGATCTTCTCCTGGAGCATAACTTGCTCGAATTATCTTAAGCCCTTCCAGTTTTGCTTGAGCCGTAAATTTTGGATCGTTTAAAAGCTTTTGAAGCTCTTTTCCTTCAGCACTCAAAGGCTTGGCACTACTCAATTGCGCTATTCTGCTCATTACTCTATGGAGATTACTCTCTTCTAATTGCGAAACGTCAAAAGGAAACTCTAAAGGATTATTGTAAATTTGCAGATACTGAACATAAATGCTTACTTGATGCCGTCTTAGCTCGTCTCCACTTCCCTCAAACTTATTCAATTTTGCATTAAGAGCCTCAAATTGATGCGTTACTCTTTTTTTTGCTCTATCATATTCTTTTACAGTTGCATCAATCCACGAACATACATCCTTTAAAATAGGCTGAGGAATAAAGTAAGGAGGGCTTTCTTTCTTTTTTAGATGATCGGCAACTAGTCGAAGTTCATCGATGTCGACGTCCGTTATTTTTTCATTTTTAAATTGCAACTTGTCAGCAACCCTTTTGAGGATAGGAAAGCACCATTTTTCTCTTGGCATATGCTGAGTATGTCTTTCCATATCCTCAATCCAATGGCCAAAATTTCCAATTTCAGTTGGCTTACTTGCGTCCGTTTGAAATTTTGTTTTTCCGGAAAGGACAGTGACTCTTGTCTCGGCAATTTTGACTGCATGAGCTGCAACTGTAAGACATTTTGTCCCTTCTAAGATGCATTTTTTTAAACCTTGGATGCGCTTATCTCGTGGATGCTTAGATTGAAGATCTGAGACAATCCCATGGAGGCTATTCATGCATTTTTTGTAGGTACTTGTAATTGACTCAAGATCAGCTTTTAATTGAGCAGCTTCTTCTTGGCTTTTTGTAAATTTTAGGCGTGCTTTTGCAAGTTTGATATTTTTATTAAAATGCTCACTTAGATGCTTAAATGAAGTGACAATATCTTCTCTCTGCGAAAGAGGCTTCCCTTTTTTGCCGGGCGCTGTTTCGGTCTCGAATTGCTCGATTTCACGAGATAAACGTTCAAATTGACCCCTGCTTTGCTCGAAATGACGAGATAAATCAGATAAATCGCTACTCATAGCACGCCATCATTAATTCAAATATTTATAAATTATAAATAATAATTTCAAATAATATCTCTATATTTTTATTTTAAATTAAATATATATTATAAAACAGGACAAAAAGCTATGAACCAACAAGAGGGAAGAAAGATTCAAAAAAACAGAATTGACCGTCGGTCATTCCATACTTATAAACTACATAAAATAATTACAAAGAACTAGATTCCATTTCATCTATAATAAGGCGTGTAAAAGACTCGATATCATGCTCAGCATGGATTTTTTCTAAACTTTGTAAATATCTATTCCTATTCTTTACTTGAACTACAGTCCAACGATATCCACCAGATGCAAGCATAACATTCATTAAGAACCTACCTATTCTGCCGTTTCCATCCATATATGGATGAATATATACGAAAATATAGTGCCCTAATACGGCACGAACAAAAGGATGAGGTTCATTCATAAGGCTCGAAAACAGGGCATCCATAGCATCTAGCAAAGCTTCTCTTGGAAGCGGTGTGTGTCGAGAGCCTCGAATAAATACTTGACCTTTTCTATAACCCATCAGATCCACTTTGTTGATAATCCCAGCTACCACCATGGGCGAGAAAAGGCTCTCGTACCAGTTTGCTAAATCTTTAAAACCCCTATTCCTCTTTTTCCTAATTGCAGGCGTGTAATTCGTGCATTTCAAAACGTGTAATTTGTGTTAAATCAGCTCGTGTATTTATGTCAAAAATTGCTATTTTTAATTTTATTTTGACTTTTTCTTCTCTAAGACCTACTTTATCCTAGTCGTGTAATTCGTGTAAGAAATCAGGCTTTTCTTGGCTGGCATAATTCATGTCCCAGAGCTAAAATTTTGCTAGCATAGGACGATGTTAGGCGCGTTTTATTCTCAGGTATGTTTTCACCATATGCTCTGTTTTTTGCAAACGTTTACTCTGTTTTTATGTTAACGTTTACTCTGTTTTTGTGCTTCCTCTCCTGCTATTTATAAAATGGCGCACCATGCACCTCTTTCAAGCAGGCGCGGCACTTCTATATGAAGGTTGTGGCGAAAATCAGCGTTCAGCTTGGGAAAGAGGCGCATTAACTCCTGGGTTTTATGCGTCTGAAAAGACATCGGTGTAATATCAATGCTTCTTAAAAGCCTCATTTTTTCTAGCAAGGCAAGACCTTGCTCTGTAAACTGAGCGTTATGAAGAGCTAAAAATCGAAGATTGGGAAGACAAATCGATATCTCTTTCAGAAAGTCATCTGTTATTAACTTTCCGCCAAGGGCAAGAGATAAAAGCCTTGGAAGGTGAGCCAGTTTTTGAATTGAGGCCAAAGTTATCGGATTATTCGTAAGATCAAGATGCTCTAATCTAACAAGTTTTTTTGTTAAGGCTTCAAGGATTTCATCATCCACACCACAGCCTCTCACATTTAAACTTGTAACTGTTTGCATATTGCCAAGACTAATCAACGCTTCCTTCGGATTATCAAAACTGCACTCCTCAAGTGTAAGAGTCGAAAGTTTATGAAGAGTTGGAAAAGGCTCCTTAAATTTATGTCTTGAAAGATTTAAGCTTGTAAGTTCATGAAGAGCACTAAGAGACTCAAGGTCTTGACGACTTGCATGAGAAAGCCACATTACGTTTTTTGAAAGTGTATACGAAAGAGAGCGTAAGTTTCTAGGAAGTATTGCATATCTAAAAAAGTTATGCGGATTCACATGGCACTCATCGACATAAAGCTCTTCGAGGTTGGAAAGCGAGTTGAGAAAAGAAAGATCGACTATTGCGGGGTTCTTTGAAAGATCGATTTTTTCTAAAAGAGGATGATTGTTGGCTATGTCTGCAAGTCCATCGGAATTGATACGAGTCTTCCGAAGAAAAAGCTCACGAAGCTGTTTGAGCACTAATAAACTCTCTGGATTGGCAAAGAGTGTCTCAGAAAGATCAAGTGAAGTTAGCTGTGGATGATTTTTTGCAATCATCTCAAAAGCGGCATTTGTTAAATTGTCATTCCCACTAATGTTTAAAGTAGAAAGCTCTCCCAAATTTTTTAGATGGCTAAACGCACTGTCGTTAAAAGTTCTATTCATCCAAGTTGAAACGTCTAACACTTGAAGTCCAACAAGTTTGCCAATATGGCAAAACATAGGCGACTCCAATCCCGTACGATGAAGCCTAAGCTCTTTTAGCTGTGAAAGCGTACCTATCTCTTGCATGGTTTCATTTGTGACTGTGCGATTGCTAAGATCGAGCTTTTGTAGGTTCTGAAGCGAGCCAACAGGAATATATTGCCTCTCTGGAAGCTCAGATAGGTAGCGCGGGCCATAAAGCCCAATCTCAAGGCTTTGAAGGCTTGTCTCTTCTGAAATGCGAGTAAAGCAGGCTTGATCCAAAAAGGTTTCATGGCAAAGAAGCTCATGAACGTGCTTAAAGATGTTCAGTATCTTTGTAAGCTCATTTAAGCTGATCACATCGTGAGAAAGATCAAGTCGATGAATATGTTTTTTGGCTACATTTTCGGCATCATTATTCTGAGGAGCATTCAGATACTTTTTCTGAACGACTTTTGTCGTAAGATCGAGAAAATAGGGCGACATTTTTTCTGGCTGATTTTTGCACGCCTTTAAAAAATCACCAAGTAGATAGGGATGCTCTTCTAAAAAGGCCTGCTCTAATTTTTTATTCTCTTTATTAACATGCCAAAGCGCACGAGTTGTAAGATCAGCTAGATATGTTCCATCACTTGTACTTGGAACAATAAATTCCAAAACTTCAAATAAAAGTGCTGTTGGCAATTTTGTAAGATGCTCTTTTTGAGAAGACTGGTTAGCTGCAGAAACAGCATTTTGATTATTTAATTGAACAGTTTGTAAATGCATAGTTAATCCAAAATTATATTTATACTATTATAATATTAAGCAATTTATTTTTCATCTATCATGCGCATAATTTTCTTTTCCCATTCACCTGCTTTTGTAAAGAGCTCATCTTCGCTCGCATTTACAAGTTTTTTATTACGTATGACCCATTTGCCATGAACAAGAACGCTATCAACAGAGTTGCCCTTTACTGCATAGACGAGATGTGCATAAGGTTCATAAATGGGACGCATTGAAGGCGTTTTGGAGTATAAGAGCACCATGTCAGCAAGTTTTCCAGCCTCTAGTGAGCCAATTTTCTTATCCATGCCGAGTGCTTTTGCGCCATCAATTGTTGCCATGGCAAAGATCTTTTCGGCAGGACAAAGATCTGGATCTCTTGTTGAAACTTTATGAAGTTTTGCAGCTACATCCATCTCCTGAAACATATCGAGGCTATTATTGCTGGCAGCACCATCAGTGCCAAGTGAGATTAAAAGCCCCTTTTTCAGCATAGGGCCAATCGGCATAATACCGCTTGCAAGTTTCATGTTAGACTGCGCGCAGTGGGCAACTTTCACTCCCCTTTTACTTAAGAGATCTAGATCCATCTCATCCACCCAAATGGCGTGAGAGACAAGTAAGTTTGGCTTCAGACAGCCCTTCTCTTCTAAAAGTTGCACAGGGCCCTTTCCATACTTTTGTTGAAGCTCAAGCTTTTCCTTTTCTGTTTCGAGAAGATGGATGGTTACAGGCGCCTGAAACTTTTCTGCCAGATCAAAAGCTTTTCTGACAGTTTGAGGAGTGCATAAGTAGAGTGAATGAGGAGATATTGCTGGAGTAATTAAGGGATCATTTTGCCAAGTCTTTAAAAAGTTTTCAGCAGACTTTAAAAGATCATCTGCTGTTTTGCCTTTCAGAAAAGGGGCAGAATCGACAATTCCGTGACAAACTACTGCACGAATTCCTAATTCCTTACAAGCTTTAGCTTGTTCATGAGGAAGAAAGTAGCTCGTTAAATGGGTTGTAGTGCCAGTCAGCGCCATCTCCCAACCTGCCAAAAGCATGCCGTCTCGAATATATTCTGGATCAAAACCATACACTTTTTCAACTGGCCAGATACTCTTTGTAAGCCAATCCTGAAGGCATTGATCACCGCCTAAGCCTCTAAGTAAGATCATGGGAGCATGGTTGTGTGTATTTACAAGTCCTGGAATAAGCCAGCTATGTTCTGTTTTAACAGTCTCTTTACCTTTATATTGAGCCTTGATGTCGCTTGACTTACCTATCGCACAAATTTTCTCTCCCAGAATAGCAATGCCGCCATTGTAGATAATCGTACGATCCTGATTCATGGTGACAATATTTGGCCCCAAAATAACAAGATCGACTTGCTCTTTTGCAAAAAGCATAGACGAAAAAAAACTGATCAAAAGAACAAAAGAGCAAAAATAAGACTTCATAATTAATCTCTATTTAGTTTGAAGACATTCTAAAGTAACAAGAAAAGCCTTGCAAAGAGAATTACTACTGTGCTAATTAAAAATTTTATTACAATAAAAGGAGAGCGTGATGGCTGGCGTTTCTGACTTACCCCCTCCCTTAACCCCTCAACAAATAAGTATATTTCAACAAGCAAGTAAAGCTCCTGATGTTAAACGAGGCAAACTTCACACTTTGAGCTGTTGGTTAAATGTAAAGTTAAAAAAGTGGGAAACAGCGGATGATGTATTAAAAGGCATAAGTTCCGGCGCAATTGATTTTCAGGATTTACGCAAAATGAAGTCAGAATTAGTACACAAAGTTGCTGAAGCAATCCCTAAAATTGTAAAAGATCAAGGCAATCAGGGAGAAGTTGCAGTCAACTTAAGAATGAAGTTAATTACAGATCAGGCTGCTATTTTAAGCACAATTAAAAAGGTGCTTGATGCAAAGGATAAAAACCAAATTCCTCTCGCTAAAGACTTAGCAGATATTTATCAGCAAAGCTCAGGCCATATAGCAAAAGAAAGAGTGGAAGAAAGAGGTTTGGCAAAGGATATCATACCATTCATGCAAGTAACAGAACCAGGGTCTAAACTGACGTCTGAACAACTTTATAGATTAAACACAGCTTCATTGAATGAACTGCTTGGTACTTTTGTGTCCTGCCAAAATGAAAAAGATTTGGAAGTAGTCGCAAAAACTGTTGTTAACAATATATTTGGGAAAAAAGCAGGTTTTGAAGCAATTGACATAAGTGATATTAGGCCCAAATTAAAAGATATCGCAAAAGAAGATGAAGAGTTACAAAAAAAACTGATAGAGACCTTTGAAAAAATATGGCAGGCAAGAGAGAAAGAACACCTGGCGAGCTTATATCCAGAAAAAATACCCATAAAAGGACCTGAAAAAGCGTCAATGAAAACAGAACAGCCTATCGATCTTGATACAGACGATTGGTTTAATAAGGGCTCAAAATTGTAGCTATTGAAAGAGCTCTACATTATAATCCCGGTAGGGATTTTGGTGTCCAGCCCCGGGTAGCTTTGCTACCCGGGGTACAACGGTAAATTGGCAATATCTGCTGCGGGAGCAGCAGAGCTCTGCCCCTGCCGGGGCAGCATTTTCGGTTGCACATGGTTCCCAGGGTAGCAAGCTACCCTGGGCTGGACACCAAAATCCCTGCCGGGATTATGAGCTCTGGATTTTTGCAACTGCCTTTAAAGTCGAAGCGTAAAACGTGAAGAAGCGGATTTTAGAACTTTAAATTTTTGGAAATCGTGGTAGAGCTCTTTGGCAGTTGGCCTTTCCCATGGTCTATAGTGCTTCATTCTCCAGACAAAATGGTAGGGGCTCTCTTTTGATGGTTCTGACGTAGTTGCTTTGGTTTCGAAAGTAATATCATAAAAATCGTCCTGCATGGCTTTTTGCCATGTTTTGCACACTTTATCATAGGCCGTACGCGCATAGTGGATGGTCACTTTTCTTTTTTCTGAAGAATTTTTAAATAATTCATCAAAAACCTGTCCTAGACTCCAAACATCGTGCTTGGTCCATGTTTCCTTACACATCTTTCTTACTGTTTCAGTCGCTGTTCCCAGTACCTCTGCTTCACAATATCGTCTTTTTTCAGGCGAATCATAATATTTATTTCCGGCTAAGAAGCGAGCCCTTCTATTTATTTTCTTCTTTGAATGATAAATGCAAATACCATAATCTGATATGTAGGCCCTAATTCGCTTACCATCAACCTTGCACAAAATATTTTCAGGTTTAATATCACAATGCTCAATATCTTTTTCAGCTAAAAGATACAATTGACTGAATAGGTCATCCATGATCTCAATTCTTTGCGAATCAGTTAGCTTATACTTCCACATTATTTCTCTTAAATTTCCGTCCATGAGTGGTGTAAAGCAGCCTGTTTTGCCTTCATATTTAGTTTGGCCAACTACTGGTATAAAAGCCCTCTTTTGAATATCCTTCAACCGATTATTTAATTTTGCTAAATAGTGCAAAACAGTGCTCTGTTCTTGAATGCTTGTACCTTCTGTCTCTGAATAGGCCCAACGCGTTCCTGATAGATACTCGAAAGCATGTCTTACTTCTTTCTGACTCCCCCTACCCAATACTTTGTCGCAAATTACCCACACATAAAATTTTCCTTTATCCTTGACTGCGTGTAAGGCTACAGGCAGCCCGCTTTCTTCTTTAGTTATTCTAATTGTTCTCGATCTCTTTTTAGCAGTCTTTGAAAGCGCTTTTTCCCAATCATCTATATTTGTCTCAATATACTCTTTAACTGACTGATATCCCCGCGCGGTTAAACCAGTCTTGTTGTGAAGTTCCCAGTATTGATAGTGATTGGCACAGCTTTGTGAAGCTTTTGGCAGTGTAATATTGCAGGTATGATCTATTGAAGAGTGCAGCTTTGAGCGCAAACAATCGACTTGAGAAACAACTCTCGACATACTATTCAAAATTGGAGCAGGAGTTCGTTCAAAAATCCAGCTCCTAACTACTTCTGCAGGCTGTGTCATTACGCTTGGAAGAATAAAACCCATTTTTTTGCATCACATTAATTACGACGTTATTACTTTGGCTCTATCTTGTGTATATCTTAGGGTGCATCTACAATGATTTTAACAGCACCTGCTGCAAAAGCCTCTACATCTTGCTCAGGCTCTTCTTTTTTTCTCTCTTCTTGTTCGCGATCTACTTTTTCTGAAATGACAAATTCAGTAAAGCCTTCGGTTACCTCTTTTGCTTTAGCCACAACGGCACTTGGTATATCGCAGCCAGTTATATTGATTTTTTCTAAAAGGTTTATATTATCAACAAGGTGACAAAAAGTTAACTCGCCCACATCTGTATAGCTTATATCAAGATTATCAAGCTTTTTAAATTTGCCCATAGCAACTGCAAATTCTTTTGTATTTAATTCTTTATAAGGATAACGAGACAAAATAAGATCTGTCAATTTCTTAAAGAGAGTCAAGTCCGCAAAATCGAGAATTCGCACTTTTGAGAAGCTAAGCATCTTGAGATCTGTAAAATGCTCAGCAATTGGTTTCAATTTTCTTTTTGTCATCACACAATCGGCAAGCTCAAGCCTTGTAGAGCACCTGGCAACTTCCATCTCTTTTGGCATCCCATTCAGAAGAGCTTGGATATCGCCGTCAACAAAGTTTAAAGCTTGGCTTACAACTTCAGGCTTTTTAAAATCTTTGCCTCTAAATTCGGCAAAGCGATCTGGATACACATCTTTAGGTTTGAGCCAAGTTGCTTCAAACATTCGAGGCCGTGCATCGACTATTGCACCTTTGAATGTTATCGTTTTTGAACTACGAACAATTAAAATAAATGTAGAACCACGCTCACGAACTATTTGCTTTGCCTTATCGATTGCTTCATCTCTCAAAAGCCCGTTAAAAGCAATTGTTCTTATACTCGTGATGTTTTTCACAACTTGTAAAAACCCGGCTTCAGTAACACCTGCTACAGAGGGCACGTATCGCTCTCCACTTGGTGTAAATTGCGGTTTGTCATCAAACTCAAAGTATGTGGTTAAAAAGTCTGTTCGTCTTGTGTGGCAGCCATTTATTCTAAGATCATTAATGGATTTACTTGTAAGAAAGTTCAAGCGCTCATCATTCACCGAAGAGTTGCTCAGATCAAGGCACTCAAGCGCTTTCATTTTAGACAGGGCATGCATGGCTTTGCGCTTAATTTCAAGCCCTCTTAGGCGAAAGTCAACAAGCTGCGGGCAAGTACTACAAACATCACTTACAAGGTCAGTTGTAGCGTTTGGGCAATAAGACAAATTAAGTGCGACCAAATTAAAACAGGCAGCAAGTACTGAATGTGCATAGTCAGGCAGCTTTGACCCGCTCAAGTTAAGCGAATTCAAATTTTCAAATCGGCAGGCAATAACATTTAATGAGTGTGAAGAAAGTCCATCTAAATGCACAAGTTTCAAGTAATCGATTGTTGCATAAGCTCTTTCAATTTTTTTGGCCAACTTTTCAGGAATTTTATCAAAACTACCTTGAGCTTGGCACAAAATGACGCTTACAACCGTATTTTGTTCTGCTAAGTCAACCCCATCCTCTTCCAATTCTTTCTGCACCTCAAGAGTCAAACGCTCCATGGTATTTGCAAGCCTAACCATATCAGCATCAGAAATTGGAGCAACAGGATGAACACTTAGAACGCTGGGTAATAATGCCATATTTTACTTCTCTATTATTCTTTTACGACGCAATAAAACTGCATCAATTTAAATTAGCAACGAACATCATTTACAAATTTTAAATTATATGGAAACACACGAAAAACAGCAACTTTTTATCGTGCTTAACTACATTTTACTAATGTTTCATTTGCACAATAGTAAAATATTATTTAATGTAAGAAAAAAAGCAAACACGAGGATTTAATTATGGAAGTTAATGACTCAAGTCTTAACGATTTTTGTGAAACGCCAGACGCCTATCGATTACGCATAAAAACTGAAAAGGGCACGCAGAAACTCGTAGCTGAAAAAAAAGGCTGGGCATTTTTTGATTTCTTTGCAATTTGGTGGAATGGACGAGACCAATATAAACTGGCAAATATTGTTAAAGAGTTACAAAACGTTGATTTAGGTAAAAGTAAAGCTCCAATAGAATTACAAAATAAGTTGCAAGGCAAAATTGACAAATACAACACTGACAAAAAACTTCAAGGAAAAGATAAGCTTATATTTACCCCAAAAAAAAGTGATGTAAATACTGTAACTGTTGCTCAAGCCGTTTTTGGAACGCCGAATGCAAGCTCTGTCACCCAGCAACCACTACCAACTCTAGGGCAACAAACTCAAGTCCCTACCGCTTCTGTTGTACATCTGCAAGCAACTGCTGCTCAACAGCAAACTCCATCAGCATTAGTATCTCCCGTCACAGCAACTGCCACGTCAAAACTAGAATCTGCTCCTCTCCAGGCTTCTCAGCCATCTAAGTTCGATCAAATGGTACAGGCACTTTTTGACCATGTAAAAGCAGATAGTCAGCAATTTATAGACAATTTGGAAGTGGGTAAAGATTCCTATTGCGCCTGGATTAATAAAGCTGGAAACCTCTGTATCCAGAACGTGGATGATTATGAAAATGAAAGAAAAGATAATAAAATTGAAATTGCTATAAATGAAAAGAAAGCGGCAAGCATTGTGCATATTCATGGGATAGAACCAGAAGATTTTCTTCGAAGTGTTTTCACACTGTTAAGGCCTGCAGAAGCCGAAAAGTTATTTCCTCCCAAATACCCTCCTTTAGATTCTGATCAGATGCGTAAACTTGATGGTTATATAAAACGAGTTACGCTGGTAGAACATCGACCACTTATTTTCAAAGATGAGGAGTCTGGTAAGGAATATCATATCTATAAAACAGCACAAGGTGTGTTAACTGTTCGGGATCCGCAAACAGATAAAACAATTGGTGCAAAAGTAAGTTCATTCGGCGATGTGGTTGAATTCTTCGAACAGGGTGAATCTAAGGGAACAACAAAGCCTGACGACTTCGACAGGCTGTTTTTAAATGCAAATAAAGCATTTGAAAAAGAATTTGCAGAACGTCTGAAAAAAATTCAGGATCATGTTGCAACAAATGGTCCGTTTAAGTTTAAGCAAAGCGACAAAGAGTTCGAGGTCTCTATCAAAGGCGACCGACAAATTCTTTTTTTTAGCCAAGGGTTAGAAATGCATGGTGTGAAGCTCGATCAAGGACGAATGGAAAATTATTTATGCATGCCAAAACATTTTGATGAAAATGGGAATATAAAAAATCCATTAGCGGCTTTCCAACCACATGAAAGCCCAGTATTCCTCAATTGGTTTTTGCTTGCCTCTAAAGAACTAGAAAGAGTTACTGCACCTCCTCCCTCTGCATCTCAAGCTGTTGAGCCTCCTCAATTTAAAGAGGCTGACTTAATAACTTTAAGAGCTGCTTTCTCTCCAGCTGCTTTTGATTTACAAACATTATTGAGAACTCTGAATGAAAAAGGGAATCGAAAAGACAACCCCATGGTTGTGATCGCTGGCGGTAAAGAGTACCACGTGTGGCCTGGCGCAAAAGGCATTGGCATGGGCAATGGTGTGGAAACAATTAATATTCAAATTAAAGGCTCAGCCGGCAGAGAAAGACTACTTGAAATAGGGTTATGGGAAGACACAGGACGGCCAAGTTTATTCTGGTATCAGGGAAAGCGTACAAGCTCGCCTCCTGCAGAGTTTCAAAGTGCACTTGCAGCAGCTCAAAAACAGATGAACCCAGAAGAGCAACTTGAAGTTGAAGTTGATGGTGAGAAGTATAAGGTTTGGTTCAACCCTGAGTTTCAATCATATAATATTCAGAAGGCTGCTCAGTTCAAGAAAGACAGAAAAGGCATGTTGAAAGGTTCCAGTCAAGAAGATAAGATTGGAGTTCTTGTCAGGGATGGAAAAATTGTCTCCGTTCAAGCTGAAAACATGCAGCTACAAACAAATAGAATTCCAGAAAAATATGTGCCGCGCTTTCTTGCTTGTTTCCGCAAGCTTCTTGAAAATTCTTCATCGTATACATATACAAAAAGCCAATATGAAGGTCAGGCACCGATAGAGATCGCTGTAGTAAGGCGAGGGCTTTCGGAAAATCCAGATTTCCATCTGAAAAGTCTTACAGATAAATTTGACGAAGCACTTGAGTTTACCTCCGACTCCAAAGTTAAAGTTAGCTTTAAACAAGATGATCTTAGCTATGCTCTGGGTATCGATGCGGGCGGTCTTACAAGAGATCTGTTCGATGATCTTTGCGCTGCTGTAACGAAAAATAGTCATGCTAAATTTGATGTTCTTCCCTCAAGCCTTCATCTTCCTAGATCAAGAGCCGAATATCAATTGGGCAGATCTCTTCCTCAACTCGATCATGAAGAGCAAGCAATTTTTGAGCGGTTAGGCAAAGTTAAGATGCATTGCTATAACTCTAAGGCTATTTCCGGACATTGGGATAATAGCACCTCTACAGGCCGTCATTTTGACGATGCTTTATTTAAGGCGGCTTCAGCGCTTGATTCCCGAGAGATTGACACACCATTTGAAGAACTCTCTCTTGGTACAAAGCTTAAAATGTGTAAAGCGCTAACCGAAGCACAAACAGCTGCACCTCAATTTGAGAGGCAAAATTATTTAAGGATGATTGAACTTCTTGCAAAAGCAAATAAAGGCATTACTGCAGACAGAGAGACTCAATTCGATGTTTCAAAACTTACAGAACAAGAGCTAGAAGAAGCTTGCCAAATTGCCTATTATGGCGGCACTCCCCCTGAAGGTCTTTTTCCAGAGGATTTGTTGACAGCAGATTTAGAACCAGATATGGCTAACATCAAATCAAGCCCTGAAAACAAATTAAAGGTTTTGAAGGCGCTTGAAGCCACGTTATTTAAATCAAAAAGCACAACCTTCAAACAGTTTGCAACTCAGCTTGCACCGATCCATGCCATAGCTAAAGGTATGAAAGCTCATTGCAGCCCAGGCCCTTTAACAGGCATTGAACCATCATCAGAAGCAGAAAAACAGCGACTACGTAAAGAGAGAACCGATGAAAAATGGGAAGCAGAATTTCACGGAAAAGACTCTGTTGCTATAAGCACAAAAATTCAAGGGTCGATCAGCCGTGAAGACATTGTGAGACAAATCAAAGTCAACGTTCAAGGCCCCGCAAAAGCAGAAATTGAAAGGAAGACAGGCTGGCTCAAAGAGTGGATCTTGAGCAAAGACACTACGGACCAAGAAATAAGAGCCTTCTTAAAATTTGTAACAGGATCATCAAGTCTTCCTAAAGATAAGGATATCACTATAGAGAGTCAGGCAGAAGGCGATGCGCTGCCTGTTCCAAAAACTCATACCTGTTCATTTGTAATAGAGCTAGCACCCGTCCCAAGCAAATATGGCGAGTTCAATGATCACACATCTGAGGGCCTTATTAAATCTTTAAGAGAACTTGCTTTAGCCCGTCCTTTTGACTACCAACAGGCATAGCCTATTCAGCAGGCGGCATTACGGCTTTAAAGATGTGATCTACATAGGTAGTGAGAGGGCCTATTTTAATCATCCAAGCATTATCTTCAGCTCTTTGCATTATTGCGAATGTAGTTTTAAAGGTCTTTTCGATAACTGCAGTATGAGTTTGAAGCTGTTTAAAGAGAGTAAGCTGTTTTTGTTTGAGGGGCTCTTTTTCAGGGCTTTCGACATTCCAGTCAGCAAGATCAAATGTTGTTCGCATAAGGATAAAGGAGAGCTGAGCACAGATTTTCATATAGGTATCTTGAGCTTTTGCCCTAGCACCAAGAGGAGCTTTACACTGCCCTAAAAAAAAGGGGCGAATCAGTTCGAGGCGCTCACAGAGCTTTGCGGGAGATTCAGAGAGAGAATAGGTAGCGACTTTTTTTAGCGCTGTGCCCAGACGTTTATTTATCATAACAGCTGGTACTAATTCACCCTTATCTGATCGATTAAGAGAAAGGGTAGACAAAGCCTTTAATACATCTTCAAAATCCCCAGATTCTTTCTCTGATTTGCTGGCTTTACCTTGTAATAGATCGAAAGGAGAAGGAGCTTTACCTTTTGAAGTAAGTTCGTTAATTTCATCGACAATTGAAGAATTCGTTGCTTTTGTTGCTGCTAATGTACTCATTTATTTCCTCATAATTTTTATTATTAAATTTTTATTATAGCATTATTACCTAATACTCGTACAGAGCAAATCTTTGTATAAAAATCCTATAACTTTGCCATCTTTTAGGAAATTTTGGCTTGAGTCGCGCCATTTTGGCTTTAAGTCGCGCCAACTTGCCAAGTAATAAACTTTACACAAGATAAATGAAGAATTGATTGTTTCAAATTTAGTGACAATCGCTATACTGCGTATTTTGACTAACAAATAGCATTGGCGCACATGAAACAACTAAAAAACCTGTTTAGCAACAACCTTCATTGGACTGAGAAAAAACTAGCTTTAGATCCTAACTATTTCTCCCGCATGGCAAAGGATCAAAATCCGCGCTATTTGTGGGTCGGCTGTTCTGATAGCCGCGTGCCTGCTAATGAAATAGTTGGCCTTGAAGCTGGCGAGATCTTTGTTCATAGAAACGTTGCCAACCTCTTTCCACATACAGATTTTAATTGCCTATCGGTTCTTCAATATGCCGTCGACTTTTTGGAAATCCAGCATATTATTGTCTGCGGCCATTATGGCTGCGGAGGCGTTAAAGCTGCCATGGGCACAAAGCAGCTTGGTCTTGTTGACAACTGGCTGAGAAACATTCGTGATGTTTACGCACGCTCTAAAGATGAGCTTGAAGCAATCCAGGATGAAACACTGCGTTATAACCGCTTAGTTGAACTCAATGTGATCCAGCAGGTTTTAAATATTTGTCATACAACAGTTGTGCAAAATTGCTGGGCGCGAAAACAGCCGCTCTATGTACATGGCTGGGTTTATGAATTAGAGACGGGAAGGCTTAAGGATTTAGACTGCTGCGTGTCAAGCATTGACCAAGTAGAAGACATCTACCTTACAAAACACTTTCCGCACTAAAACTATGCATAGATTATTTTTTTGTGTTCTCAGCTTTGTTCTAGTTGTAACTAAGTGCCTAGTTTGTAGTGAACATATCGTTCACACTGCAAAAGAAAAGCCCCTCATTTTTGTGATTTTTGGCGCATCTGGCGACTTAACATCCAGAAAGCTGATTCCTGCCCTTTATCATTTATCGCAATCTGGCCAACTACCCTCGCAATTTGCTTGTGTGGGCGTATCCAAAGGCGACACAGATACAGCCAGCTTCCGAAAAACCGTAGGATCTGCTGTAAGTCAATTTTGTAATGCACGAGCAGAAGATGCATTCTTAAACAAGTTTCTCTTCACACAAGTCGATTTTAATCAAGATGCTGACTATGAAAAACTGAAAGAGCAAATTAGCAAAATTGAGAGCAATTTTTCGGCTCCTTCTGAAAAGATTTTTTATCTTGCCACGCACTCGCAATTCTTTCCTGTTATTGTACAAGAGCTCAGTAAATACAACCTTGTTTCAGATCGAACTTCACGAGTGATCTTTGAAAAACCCTTTGGACACGATTTGAAGTCTGCTCAAACATTAAAGAACAAAATATATGCCTATCTTTTGCCTGATCAAATTTTTCAGATAGATCACTTTTTAGGCAAAGAGGGTGTACAGAATATATTGAGCTTCAGATTTTCAAATCCTATTTTTGAAGAGCTCTGGAGCAATAAATACATAGACAATATTCAGATCACAATTGCAGAAGATATTGGCATTGGCACGAGGGGCGATTTTTTTGAAAAGACGGGTATTCTTCGCGATCTTGTGCAAAATCACCTCATGCAAATTCTATCTCTTGTTGCAATGGAAAGGCCAAAAAATTTTAATCCGAAAAATTTTGATGCTGATGCCATTCAAAAGGAAAAAATTAAAGTTGTCCGCTCCATCCGCAAATTTCCTCTTGATGACCTCATTCATTCTGTAGTCCGCGGGCAATATACTCAAAATGGCGATACTTACGGCTATCTTCAAGAGAAAAATGTTTCATCAAATTCTCAAGTTGAGACCTATTTTGCAGCAAGGCTCTTTATCGACAACGATCAATGGAGAAATGTGCCTTTCTACATTCGTGCAGGCAAAAGGCTTAAGGCAAAAATGACAGAGGTTGTGATCACCTTTAAAAAGCCTCAAAATTATCCACAAGCCTCAAAGCCAAATGTTTTAGTACTCAATATTCAACCTAAAGAAGAAGTAAGTTTGCAAGTTAATTCAAAAGCGGGTTACGGCTCTCTGGACTTGAACATAAAAGATGCAAAACAAAGAACAAAAGATGCGTACGAACAACTCTTGAAAGATGCAATCGATGGCAACAGAAGTAATTTTGTTAATTTTGATGAGCTCTTAGCCTCATGGGAGCTTTTTTCACCAGTGATCGACACACGTGACACTCCCCTCCTGCCTTATCCTGCAGGCTCTTGGGGACCAGACTCGAGCCTCCTCTTCGAAAGAGAAGGCCAAGGCTGGTATGATGAATCGAAATAGAACAATTGTTAGGCAACAACTGTTTGTTAATCAGACGCTTTCAAAACGAGGGCTTCCATTGGCACTTTGGGGCTATTGATCGAAATATCGAGAACTCTATTTTCATCAGCAGATTTCACTACAAACCCGCCTTCACTTCTCTGTAGGGCCTCTAGAGCTGGAAGGCAATTTCTTACTGTATCTCTATGATAGGTAATCTTTAAGCTCTTCAGATTTGGGCCAGCTACTTTCGAAGATTCATGGAATATTTTTAGAAGTAATTGAAAAAGATATTCATTAAGCTCTTTATTTCCCGCATCAACTGAGTAGGTTACTGAAGCTTTCTGAATTCCCTTTCTTCCAAGGTACTGCATAAGCTCTGAGTCTAGTTCAAGATGAGAAAGATTAGAAAGCTGACTCATTCCTGAAAGGCTTCCACTATAATCAGGAAGCTTTAGTGTTTCAACTTGCTTAAGATGGGGAAATATCGCGTTACACAGTAAACGAGAATCCCATCTTACCTCAACCATTTGATCCTCGTAAACATCATCGGCAATAAGAACGTAAAGATTGAGACTTTTTAGAGCAGGTCCATGAATTTTTAATTGCGCTTCAGTATCAGCTGAAATTTTGGTAATGATTGTAGGTGAGAATTGAAAATTGCTTCCTATTTGGCACTCTTTTTTCAGAATCTCTTGGATAGCTGTGGAATCAACGGTTTTTTCTTGTTTTGATTCATCGCGATCTTTTACGACAGAACCGCTGCCAACAGTTGAAAGAGCTCCTTGGTACGCTACTTGTATTAATTGTGGTAATAATGACATATTAGTTCTCCTAAAAATTATCTTTTATAAATTATATTACATTTAAATGTTAATTAAATAGCTAAATTTTAGTGATTTACATGTAACCTAACCATCGTAGCTTACGATGCGGCCCCAGATCTCTTGAGTGCCCCAAATGCCGCGGCGCTCAACTTCAAGATTAATAATCTGGCTGTGGTCGATAAAGAGATTTACATCAGTACCGTAGTTTCTTAAGTACCAAGTAAACACTTGCGGATCTGCTGCTTCAAACATGGTCTTCTCAAGGCCAAGGCCATCAATAATTTTGGCGACAAGATCAGTGCGCCAGGTTGTTACACTTTCTGTTAAGCCTTCTGACTCAATCATAATCATATAGGCGCCCTGATCAATATAGCGCTTGGCTTGGCTTATCACCCACTCAACGGGCCTCATGCCTGCCTTTTCTAGCTCTTCACTTGTACTTGTGCCGCCTGCACCAAACTGAAGCGAAACTTCAGGCTTGGCAAGCATTCCGCTTTTTGTGACTTTGTCAATAAGCCTGCAAATATCATCCGTGCCAATAGTGATAAAGCCGCTTGAGAGCTCAATAATATCAAAACCAAGCTCTTTACAAGTTGCAATATAGCGATCAACCACTTCACTTCCTTGCGTGAGTGCATATTCAATAAAGCCACCAGTTGATACTTTGACGTTAAAGCGATGGGCAACATCGATAAGCTCTTTAACAGAGTCTTTTGAAATGACAGAAAAAGAGCCGCAGGCAAATTTGAGCGAGTCCACAGAGTCTCCCATCATCTCCAAAAGATCTGTAAGATAGTGCTTTCCCATAACCGTATAGTAAGGCCCACGAATCTCGGTAATTCCTTTTGTTCTTGGCTTTTTTGGCCGTGGATTCATACGTAAAAAATCAAAAGGGTTATCCTTACTCATGGTGCTTCTCCTAAAATTTTACATAAATCAATAACTTGAATGTTTTCTATATCGTGCACTGCTTGACTTACCGCATTCATTTTTTTATCACTGATATGCCCTTCAGCCAAGTGCTTGAATTTGCAAAATGCCATCTCAAAACTCATCGGCTTTGTCCAAAAGCCCTCGTAGTCGCCCTTTTCTTTGTTAAAGACTTTGCCGCCTTTCATATGGATGGTCACGTGAGTTACCATTTCATTAGGAAAACGATCTGTGTGCGCTTTCTCAGCTCTCACGTGAATTTTTTTCAAAAGCTCCTGTACATCTTTTTTTGCTATTCGTTCAGGATTATATTGTTGAGGCATCACTTCATCATCTAAAAGGGCAACTGCAACCATATAGTGCAGGCTATGGTCTGCCTCTTCTTTTGTTCTTACAATCGTCTTATCGCCTTCAACTCCCCCTCCAATAATATGGAAGGCTACATCAAAAACAGCAATTTCGATTTTTTCAATATCTTGAGGCAAAATAGCATGCCTTCTTTTCAGCTCTAAAGCAGCGTCTATTGAAGTCTGGGAGTGAATTTCGGCGTTATACTTTTTTATAATTGTCTTCTCAACTGCCTGTAAATCTTGCTCTTTCCAGTCGATTGAAAACCTGCCTGCAATTGTATCCATAAAGCCTTTATTGCCCTCAAAGATCTCCTCAGGGCCAGTAATCCCCTCTCTTGCTAAAAAGGCTGAGTGGACTGCGGTAAAAGCAGTCTCAGGGTAGGCAAGGCCTTTCCAGTGTGAGAGCGCGCCAGTTCTTGTTACGCGAAGCGCATTATGTGCAACTGCTGAGATGGAAATGGCATTGGCAATTTCTTGAGGAGAAAGTTTTAACGCTTTGGCAACACCTGCTGCTGCTGCATAAGAGCCCTGTACTGTATGATCAAAGCCCTTTGCTCGAACAGGAGCAACTTCAGACAGCCTACACTGAACGGCGTATGCAATTGCAAGGGAAAGTAAAAACTCTTTGCCGCTTATTTTGCTAAACTCTGCCGCCGCCAAAACCGGCGCAATGTTATCGCTTGGATGGCAGGTTTCATGTTTGGCTAAAAAACTGTCATTAAAATCAAGATAGCGAATAAGTGCGCCATTATAAAATGCAGCGCGGTCAGGGCTCGTTTTCTTGCCGTTAATAAGCGTAACTAAGGGAGAGCCTCCCATAAGGTCAATATAGCGCTGAATTCGTAAGATTGGATCGCCACTTAAAGCACCAAAAGCGCAGCCAAAACTGTCCAAAAGACGGATTTTAAGCTCCTCTTTTGTTTTGTGAGTAAGATCCTTAAAGTCTGCTTTCTGAATAAATTCAGCAAGCTTTTCTAGTTCCGTCATCAATTAGCTCATACAATTTATTTTAACAAGTATATTAACAATCAATTTTAGTCTATAATTTTGTATGTCTACTAATCACTAAATGCTTGTTGTAGTTGACGTAACGTAATCCTGTAGTCTGGTAGTATCTATACCCAAAACCAATTCTTAAGGTGAAATGGGTATATAACCCAGGAGTGCTTATATGGAATACAGTATTGCTTCTTTGTAGAAGACACTTGTTATTCTCTTAAGTGAATTGCACTCCATTGTTGACATAATACGAAAACCTTCCTACATTTCTTCTCGTAATCTTATAAACAAATTAGATTAAGAGTTGGAATTTTTCTTTTGATTATTTTTTCTAAGTAATGTAACCTATTTAGGTTACAAAACTTTAATAGATTATCATTAATTTTGTATGAACTTCATGAAAAGAAACATAAGAAAATTGTTCCTCTTTCTCCCGCCGAAACGGGCTGTGATGACGACAAAACTGTAATGTATGGTTAAGACTTGCTCGCTCCATGAATGAAAATGACCTAACGCAAAGACCTCTCTTTCTCCCTGCTATCTCAGATGGCGAAGATAAAAGCTCGCCGCTGAAAAATCGCATTCGAAAAAAATATCGACACTTACGTAAGTGGGCAAAACGCACAGAAACAGATTGCTTTCGTATCTATGATCGCGATATCAAAGAGTATCCTGTTGCTATTGATTTTTATGCTGGGCGCTTTTGTGTGCAGTACTTTTCGTTTGATCGTGAAAATGACGAAATTCCCTCCCATCTCAAAGAAGAAACTGAGCAGGCACTCTCATCTATTTTTGGAGCGAGCCTTGACTCTATTTACTCAAAAATGCGGATAAGAAGAGCAAAAATCGAGCAGTATGAAAAATTGGCGGATTTGAAGGAGTTTTTCGCTGTCACTGAATATGGCGTGAAATTTAAGGTCAATCTGGTCGACTACCTGGATACAGGGCTCTTTCTTGATCATCGCGAAACGCGCCATCTTGTTGCTTCGCAAGCGAAGGGAAAACGGCTTTTGAATCTCTTTGCCTATACATGTGCCTTTAGCGTCCAGGCAGCCTTTCAAGGCGCTGCATTTACAAAAAGCGTAGATCTTTCTAACACCTACACAGAATGGGGAAGAGACAACTTTCTCCTCAACTCACTTTCTTTGAAAAATAATGAAATTGTGCGCGCCGATTGCTTAAAATTTCTAGATGAGGAGATTCATTCTGCAAACAAATATGATCTCATCGTGATCGACCCTCCGACCATCTCTCGCTCAAAAAAAATGGAACAGATGTTTGATATCCAACTAGACTATGTGCCTTTATTGCATAAGGCACTCAGACTTCTTTTGCCTGCGGGCAAGCTCTTTTTTAGCACAAATTCACGAAAGTTCGCCTTTGATGATTCGTTTTTCGCGCCGTGCAACATCAAAGACATTTCTGCCAAAACCATTCCGCTCGACTTTCGCAATCAAAAAATCCACCAGGCATGGGAACTCACAAAAAAATAGCCTACCCGAACAAGTCAGAGACAACAGGCCTTGAAATTCCTATTCCTCGAAATTATATTTTTTATTTTAATAATTATAGTAATAATCTAATTTAGTCTATACTTTTGTAAGTGTAATAATTCTTAAAACGAGAGGTAAAAGGCATGAATACATCATTAGTTGCAGCATCAAGTAAAGCTCAGCCGGAAGGCGTGGACAGTTTAGATCACAGGAAGAGGAAAAAAGTGAGCGACCATCTGAGCTGGATGAAAAATGGAGCTTTAGATGCTTTACCTGTCTGCCATTATAAAGGCTATGTTCAAGCGAATCGAGACGGCCATTTTGAACCCCAAAAAATGCGGGCCTTTACAAAAGAGTTTTTTGACTCTACTTTTGGCAGAGATTTTATGAGACATTCAGAGGACCTTGTGCGTCTTATTCAAAAAGGGCCAGCACGCACTCACTTGAGGCAGTTCTCTTTAGCAACTATTTGGGCAGAGGCTGAAAAGAATTTCGAAAAGGAAAAAGCCTATTTTGGCGAGACATCTGCCTGCATCGTCTCCTATCATACAAACACAGCACAGACTGCAAAACAAGTTGTAAAAGGAGCAAAGGAAATTCACCTGCTCTTTTTTGAAGCAATGCTTTTTTTACAAAAACTCTATGAAAAGTTTACAGACAAAGAGCTGCCTGAACTGCAGAACAAACTTGCATTAGAGGCAACAGGAGATCTTCAAAAGGAACATGATGAGGTATTAGTTAATCTTCAAAAAAATCTAGGAAGAAAAACGAAAATCGAACTCAGGCAGTTTCAGACCGATTTGCAAAATAGGCAAAATGAAAAAGGGGCAAAAGTTGATACCGAAAAACTGGATGCTGAAATTGCTAAGCTAAAAGAGCAGGCGCTGAAGCTAAAGGGAGAAATCGACCAAAAAAGTGAAGAAGCCGTAAAACCACTTAAAGAGCATAGCGAGTGCTTGCTAAAGCAGAAAAGAAAGCTGCGCCTTCATGTAAAGACACTCTTTCAAACTCTTGCACAGGTTACTTTGCGGCAAGAAAAAGTCTTTGAGAGGGTTGATTGGAGGCAAGTTTTTGATACAAAAGACAGTTTCACATTTTCAGATGTAACAGTTGTAACCGTTAAGAAAAAGCAGTCTGTTGAAACAGTTGTTCTTTTTGATCGTAAAGGCAGCCCTATGCTTTATGACCCGAGAGGCGGCATGAGCACATTTGCCAATACAAAAGCACAAAAGACAGACTTTCGCTCACTTCTCGAAGAAGAAGCTTCAGATTTTGATTCTCTTCAAAAGATGCGTTTTCAAACCTATCTCCACGATAAAGAGGCGGCCTTCAGCGACGTAATGGAAGCTTGGGGGTATAATTTAGAAGCAATGCCTAAGTCTTTAGTCGATGAATTACAAATTTTAGGCATTGAAATTTTATCTTATAGTCTAAAAAGTGCCTTGGAAAGAAAAGCATTTGTACAATTTACGATACTTGTGCCAAATCTTAAGTCTCTTACTATCTCAGGAGTAAAGCTTTCAAATCATGATCTCGATCCTCTTCAAGCTCTTCGCGCGCTATCAGCAATTGCTCTTGAAAACTGCGCAATTGACGAAAGCACCCTGGAAGATCTTGCCAAAATGAAGAATTTGGAGCGCCTTTCAATTGACTCGGTTGATAAAATGAAGCCTCTTTTTGACGAGCTTTCCCAGCTGAAATATTTAGAGACTATTCATTTTTCAGAGAGAAAAGATGGTGATAAGCCAAATCAAACGCTGAAAAAGTTTTTAGAGTTTGTAAAAGGAGGTGGAAGAAAGCTCCTTGCTGAATGTAAAGCATTAAAAGAGATTAAATTTACACACTTTAATCTTTTCTCTGATGATGTTACAGAGCTTCAAAAGCTCTTCAAAAGCAAACTCCCCCGCATCAAACTCAGCCAACACAATGTAGTGTAGGCATAGCGTTAGACTTCCAGCACTCCCTTCGGGAGTGCATATGCAACTCTCAATGATTACCCAGAACGACTCCTAGCGGAGTCGGTCTGGGCTAAGTTCCATCTCTCGCCTTCGCGAGAGAGCGATCAACTCGCTCGAATGGGTCAGATGGAACTTAGCTTAAGAACCAACTTTTGGAGGTGCTCTGGGACATCTCTTGCATTCGCCAGAGAGCGTTTTTCTCTCACCCGAATGGGTGAGATGGAATGTAGCCCAATGCTGTCAAAATAAGAAGTAAAGCATTTAACTAAAGTGTTTTATATTCATCAAAAGCGCTTAAGTTTCTTAATCCCGGTAGGGATTTTGGTGTCCAGCCTTAGGGTATTTGCTACCCGGGGTAATGAATACGTAATGCAATTTCTGCTGCGGTAGCAGCAGAGCTCTGCCCCTGCCGGGGCAGCACTTTCGGTTGCACACGGTTCCCAGGGTAGCAAAGCTACCCTGGGCTGGACACCAAAATCCCTGCCGGGATTATAGTATAAGTTTTTTTATTTTGATGACATTGGAATGTAGCCCAGACCGACTCCGTTAGGAGTCGTTCTGGGAAGAGATAGAAAACAACATCAGCACTCCCGAAGGGGGTGCTGGAAACTCATGTGATAAAAAAAATTAGAGGTTGAGGCTTAAGAAGAGGGATTCTAGGGCGTTCTTGAGCGGCATCGAGCGCTCAAGAGCAAGTTTTGTCTGAGAAAGTGCTGCTGCCACCTTATCAAGAGGGCGAATATCAGCTTTACCTAAACCCTCATAATAGGATTTATCATGCATAAGCTTTGCGCTCCCCTCCTCGCCTTTTACACAGGCTAAAAAGACAAGATCACGAAAATAGGCATAGATATCCTGAAGAAGCTTTTCAATATCATATAGCCACGATGAATGGACTGCCCCTTCAACCTCTGCCTCAATCTTATGCTTTTGCCCAGCATTCATCTCTTTAAGCACATCCTGATACTTAAGTGAAAACTCCTTCTCAAGATTTTTCTTTTTTTCATCAAAGGCCTTATGGATCTCATCACAAACTGCCAAAAGCTCAATGTAGCCCTTCTTTAATCGAATCGTCTCAAAGAGCTTTTTCTTCAATTGGACATTTTCATCTTCTTTCTGATTTTGCCCTCTCATCTTCTTCTCAGCATCATTCAGCTCGCCAAAACGAAACAGCTGACTTCTCGAACGAATAGTTGTAAGCAGCTTTTCAGGCTTAGAAGTAACAAGTATAATAAGCGTATTTTTTGATGGCTCTTCAATAGTCTTTAAAAGAGCATTGGCAGACGACGGCAGCATCCTCTCAGCATGATCAATAATAAAAACCTTACCGCCCGCCTCATAGGGCTTATAGGAGCTTTTCTCAATCATCTCCTGAATAGACTGCATACTATGCATGCCAATCTTTCCCTCACAGCCCAAAATGTGGATATCAACACAGCCCTCACGAAGCTTTGTGGGCGTAATCTTCTGCAGCCACTCTTTTGCCAAAAGCTCTGCACAAAACTTCTTCCCAACTCCATCTGGACCAGAAAAAAGCATCAAATGCGGAACTCTATCACCTACAATCAGCTTCTCTAAAAAAATCTTAACTGTATCGTTTCCAATTACTTTTTCAAACATCCCTTAAGCCTCTCTATAGCCATCTCTACAAGCTTTTCTTCAGAAAGCATACCATCTAAAACAGTTATCCTATTGGGGGCAGCCTCTGCAAGTTTCAAAAATGCTTGCCGTATCATCTTATGAAACTGAAGTCCCTCATCCTCAATCCTATCCCCCTTCTCCCCTTTCGACCTCTTAAGCGTACGCTCTAAACCAACAACAGGGTCAATATCAACAATAAACGTAGCATCAGGAGAAAGCCCCATCGTCGCCATCATATTCAAACTCGAAACATACTCAACACCAAGCTCCCTAGCAATCCCCTGATATGCAATAGTCGAGTCAATAAACCGATCGCAAATCACAATCTTACCCGCCTCAAGCGCCGGCCTTATCACCTCCTCAACATGCTGAGCCCGCGACGCTAAAAACAAGAATAACTCCGCCCGCGCTCCTATCGTAAACCCATCCCTATGCAAAATGAGACCCCTAACCTCCTCGCCAAACTTCGTTCCACCAGGCTCTCTCGTAAAAAGCACATCCCTGCCCTCTTGACGAAGACGCTCATACACACCCTTGGCAAGCGTGCTCTTGCCCGCACCCTCTCCACCTTCAAATGTAACAAATGTCCCTTTCATCTACTCTCCTAACGGGCATAATTTACACGTTCCTCATCCCGGAGGGATGAAGGTGTCCAGCCCAGGGTAGCTTTGCTACCCTGGGAGACGCGTTACGTAACACCAACTGCTGCGGTAGCAGCAGAGCTCTGCCGCTGCCGCGGCAGGACGTTTTCTTCCATCTAGTTCCCCGGGTAACAAGTTACCCGGGGCTGGACACCGTCATCCCTCCAGGATGAGGACATTGCAAAAAATAATAATACAAAATGGGCGTAAATAAAACATTAGTGAAAAGTAGTGGCCCTTAGAATGACTCCCTGCTTTTCAAGGCTTTTTATTATGTAGTCACTCTTAAAACGGTTTTGCCCTACATTTTCATAAACCTCTTCAAGAACAAAATTCTGCTTGCGCATTGCTTCAAGTACCTGATGTGGGTCATCATTTTTCTCAACGTCAATATCTTTACTTTTTAAATAGGAAATTATCTGCGACTTTTTGCTGCCTAACTTTTTCACTTTTTGAAATACAGGGGAAAGAGAGCCCTGCCATGATGATGGCGCATTATCTTGCCACCAGGTGGCATACTTTTCACGAAATTCATCATCGCTTGTAAGTTCATTTGTAACCATATTTACAATGGCATGCGGCGCGTAGATTTCAACAAATGCATTGCGTATTTTTTCGACGTTAATGCCGTCACCGCTTTGCGAGTATACATCATCAAATCCAGAAAGATCTTGACTCTCTGCCAGGCCCAAATAATTTCCCCACCTCTTTACTGCTAAAATGAAATCGTGGGTGTTTTGCTCATTCTGCGGAATAATCCCTTCGAAAATAACACTACGATAATTTGTCAGTTTGCTGAATAGGAGATTGTCGAAAGTAGGAGCATAGTTTCTTACTACGCTATTAAACTCTCGAACTACAGTTGTTCTAACTTTTGGTCCGCAATAGGCTATATCCTTGATAATTTCGCACATTGTCTTTATCTTTTTCTGCTCACTTGAATCACTTTTGCTTTCAGCCAAAAGAAAGTGAGCCATTCCACATATTCCATTTTCTAAAGTCGAGTAAAACTCCGCTCTTGCAGGTGTTCCCTCCGGATGGTCTCCATTAATTCCTTTTCGTGCTTTAATCTTTTCTATAAAGTCTTCTACAACTTTACGCAAAGTATCTTGAGTTTGATTCTTACCTAAAACTTTTTCTGGATCAACATAGAAAGGAGCTTTGGGATCTGAGAAGTTGATTGTATCAAAAAGCCTTAAAAAGTCTTCAAGCTTTGATTTTTCAGGTTTTGGCGGAATCTTGCCTGAAAGGATTTTACCAAGGTGACCATAGTTTAATTCATACTCAACATGAAATAAAAATGGCTCAACATCAGATTTTGGAAAGCTTTTTTTTAGCTCAATTCCAAAAGCTTGAAACTCATCTGGAGTTAGCTTTTTGGCAATTGACTTAGCAAGTGAAATACTTCCAAATAAAAAGGCAACTTCTAATGGATTAACGTTAGGCTCATTTTTAGGATGTGTAATAAGTTTCTGATGATGCTTTATAAAATATTCAATAAAACCTATTTTGGACTTTGCAATCCAATCTCTAATTTCTCTAAATCCGCCAAAAAACTCTCTTATGACAGCTTGCGCATAGTGTTGATCACTAGCTGGAAGTGAAAGCAAACCCTTAAAGAATGTTTCGGAATTATCATTTTTCTTAGCCATATCAACCTTATTGCCAAAATGCTCCTTAAGAGCTGCGTAATAGCCAGGTATTGGGGTTTTCGTTTTTAAAATTGAATTGTATAAAAACTCAGCTACAGGCACTTTTGGATAGGCTTTTTCAAGCTCATTTGCGTGATACAAAAAGAGCTCCGGCGTCATGTTGGCCGCAAGAAGATGGCACAGTTTTTTATCGCCAAAAAGAAGGGCAAGCCGGAAGGGGTTTGCGCTCTCATAATTTTTAGGATGAGAAATAAGTTTATCTGGAAATTCTTTGAAATAATCGAGAAAGTTCTCAACGTCGTTTCTTTTAAGAACTTCTTTTAAAACTCCAAATTCTGGGAAGAGATTCTGAATAAGGCGCTCTCGTATTTTTGCACCATCATCAGCTTCTCTAGTCAGTATTGAAGCAAGCGGAGTCTCGTTTTCTTCATTTCTGCAGGTCACATCGAAACTTAAAGAAAAACTTAAAAAAAGATCTTGAAGCCGCTTTATGCCTAAAATTAAGGGATTTTCAAATAGCTTGTGAAGAGGAGTCATTCCAGACTTAAATACCCTTAAAAGCTGACTCTCTTTGGCGCCTTCTGCAAGAAGACGTTTTGCAAGAAGCGTATTATCTTGGAATATGGCTATAGTAAGTGCAGTCTTTCCATTTTGCGCCTGTTTATTCACTTCAGCACGATGCGAGAGCAAAAGCTCTGCAAGCTGATTAGCAGACTGAACGTCTTCATTTTGACAGGCGTACATTAAAGCTGTATAGCCAGAATTATCTTGTTTATTCACCTCAGCACCGCTTGATACTAGCAGCTGAGCTGTCTCCATCTGAGCTCGGCTCGCAGCCCACATGAGGGCGCTCTTTCCCTTATTATCTGTTTTGTTGATCTCTACACGCCTATCTAAAAGCTCTCTTACGATATCTAAATAACCTCCGTAGCTTGCCACAATTAACGCTGTATCTCCGATTTTACACTGTTTATTCGCATCTGCCCCTTGATTTAATAGATAGCGGACGATTGAGATGTGGCCATGATTAGACGCAAGCATTAAAGGTGTTAATTCCTCCTTTTCGCAGCCAATGTCTACAGTTGCTCCCCGAGTTACAAGCATTTGTACCAGATCGAAGTCGCCATCTTGACATGCACGATGCAGCCTTGGCACTCCTTGGCTATTTTTCTTATTGATATCAGCACCTTTTGCTAGAAGAAGACGGGTAATTCCATGATGCTTATTTTTGCAGGCAAGAAATAATGGCGTCTCACCTTTTGCATCTTCGATGTCAACTTGCGCTCCAAGTTCTATAATCTGCTCTACCTTAGCATAGATACCATCTTGAGAGGCCTTGTGCAGGACTGTGAAACCTTGGTTATTTTTCTTGTTGATATTTGCGCCTTTTGCAAGAAGTGCGCGTGCCATTTCGAAGTTGCCTTCTTTGCAAGCAATAAATAATGGAGTCTCTCCAACATCATTCTCAACGTCTACGTTTAAAGGATATTTGCAGATCTCTTCAACAAAGTCACGCCTTCCCCTGCTGCAAGCGTAATGCAGGATTGAACCTCCGTTAGCTGAAAGATAAGCTTTTTCAGTTGCATGTGCTCCTTTTGCTAAAAGTGTTTTAGCCATTTCCAAGTTCTCTTTCCAAAAAAGGGCGACCGACAAAGGTGTCTCGTTTCGAATATCTCGCTGATTAACCGATGCACCACGCGCTAAAAGCCATCTAACTTTATATAAGGAGTTTTCTATGCAGGCATTGACAAGAGGTGTCATTTCATTACGGTCACGCAGATTGATATTTGATAGTGTCATTCCCCCAGCTAAAAAATAAAGTGAAAGAATAAAATCTGCAAAGCAGTCGACAACTTTTTGAAAGGCCGCGCTAATTCCTTCCACAACCCAAGTTACCGCACGCCCTAGCCAGAGCACTGTTTCTGTGATTTGTGTTTCTATTAAATCAGCCGTATTTGGATCAAAAATGAGCCTTATTACATCCATATGAGAAAACCTTATTATGATTCTGCTAGAACTATATGATGGAAATAAATTTGAGACAAGAATTTTGGAATCTGCAACTATTTGTTATGTTTTCTTAATTAAAACTTAACAAAAATGGTTTGTGTCACACTATTTTCTTCAGCTCTTCTTTTGCTTCTTTAATATCTATTCGATTGATAAGCATCTTATAGCTGAGAAGCGCTAAGGCCTCATTTTTTGTAAGCGGCTGGGGTTTGCCGGTTTTTTCTTTTATCAGGAGCGGCCGCATCCATTGCGCTCTAACCGCTTTGAGAATGTCTACAAATTGTGCTACCAATCTGTAATCATGAAGTTGATCTACGGTCCTGACATCTTTCAAAAGTTCCATCCAGGGAGGGTCTTTACCAGGAAAAGCAAGAAGAAAGAGAATACATCCCGCTGCCCACGTATCTATCTTGGCACCATCTAGCGCTGAATAACGATTCGGTAAAATCAGCTCTGGTGCCGAATATTTGAACGAGCCATAGAGACATCTTGCTAAGTAGGAATTTGGGGGTAGTTTTGTTGATTCTGCATCTTTTTTATATCCGTGGCCGAAATCACATAAACAAAGACGAAATTCTCCATTTACTTCTTTATACAGATAATTTTCTGGTTTTATATCCCCATGCACAATTCCTTTACTATGAATAAAATCAACTCCGTTAAGAATATCTTCTGCCATTTTTAAGCGCGAATTGATAGTACTTCTTCCGCTCTCTTCTATTTTTTGAAGATCCAAAAGGAGGGAAAATAATGACCCTTCATAATAATCATAAATAGCGACACTTTTTTCTATGCTTATATCTCCTTCGTCTCCTCGGATAGTTTTCAAAAAATTGCGAACACTCAGCAACTTGACAACTGGCGACCAGCTGTCTGGATAATCAGAACATTCTCTAAGCAAGGCAATTTCTTGTTTATTGCAGGCCATCTCATAAGGCGTTATAGGCCTCGGTTTTCCAGAAACACTATCTAAAGGATAGCTTCTTGTAGCTGCACGTACTACCTTATCAAGGGGTGCTAAGGGGCTTTCTAATGAAACTTGTGCGCAAACTTTTATATGTTTTTGACTGCCGGCATAAAGCTCTTCTTGAGGAATGATAATGATTACATTCCTATCTTTATAATATTCAAGTGCAACTGGCAGCTTTGTTAACTCTTCTCCCAAATATTCTGAAGCCATTTTTTGTTTCTTAAAATGTGCCTTTCGAAAATCGTTTTCTATCAAAAAAGCAAGTTTTAAAACTTCATGAGGTTGAAGATCAATTTTTCCTTTAAATTTTTCCGTAAACTCGCGCTCAAGCGTTTCATAGCGCGTATAGATATCTTTTATGCTTGCTTGTAGCTGAGAGTCTTCAGGCTGTGAAGATAAACTATCTAAGCTCATGACATGCCTTTACTATTTCCTGTATCTTATCGGTCCTCTCCCAGGTAAAGTCAGGATCGCTTCTTCCAAAATGGCCTCCATAAGCTGTCTTTAGGTAAATCGGACGTTCAAGATCGAGCATCTTTATAAGACCGCGTACATCGAGCGCAAAAACTTTTGGAACGATGGTTTCGAAAACAGTATCTGGTATTTCTGATGTGCCGAGTGTATCTATTTGAAGAGTGACTGGCAGAGGCTTTCCAATAGCATATGTGAGCATTACTTCGCAGCGCTTGGCAAGAGCTGTCTTTACGATATTTTTTGCAATGTAGCGCGCAAGATAGGCTCCAGAGCGGTCTACTTTAGTTGGATCCTTGCCAGAAAAGGCGCCCCCTCCTTGCCGAACACACACACCATAGGCATCAACCATCTGCTTTCTTCCTGTAACTCCAGTATCTGATTTTGTGCCCCCAATGACGAAACGGTCTGCAGGATTAATTAATAAATTCAGCTCATTTGTGAAAAGCTCTTTGGGAAGAAGCTTTTCAATACGCGGCTTGAGATCTTGCCTAAGATAATGAGGAGAGACTCCTTCTTCATGCTGAGTTGAGAGGATGATTGTATGAATTTTCATGGGTTGTATACCCTCGTAGGCAATCTCAACAAGGCATTTTGCGTCTGGCCCCAAGTAGGTTATTTCATTTTTTTCTCTCATCAAGCGTAAAAACTCCATGAGAGTATTGGCGAGCACAACCGGCATTGGCATCATGCAATCAGTTTCATCCGTGGCGTAGCCTATCATAATGCCTTGATCGCCTGCCCCGCCGCGCTCAACTGCCTGAGCGATATCTTTTGATTGCCCGCTAATAAAATTTTGAATTTGTAATTTGTTAAGGTCTAGGCCCATCGTGGAGCCTGCATAAATCTCTCCTACTACCTGTCTCACAATTTTTTCGTAATCGATCACAGTAGAACTTGTAATTTCGCCTGCTAAGATGATGCGCTCTTGGGTTACAGTTGTCTCTACAGCGACATGCGCTTTTGGATCGCCTGCGAGGAAGGCATCCAAAATTGCATCTGAAATCTGGTCTGCGATCTTGTCCGGATGGGCAATACTCACTGATTCTGCACTATATATTTTTCTCATAAACTAGATTTGCACGAATTGGTTTATATATGCACACCGTAGATGAAGATCTGTTTTTTTTCATCTTTCTTTGCTCAATTCAAAAAGTTTTAATCTTATTGTAATTAAAATGATTTTTTGAAATTATGCAAAAAAAAGGCACTGTATGACGATTGACCTACAAGCAAAAATTGAGTGGATCAATAAGGCTTGGATCGCTATCCAGAATGAAAATCAAAAATGGGATGAAAAAACTCTCGAGAGAAGGGAGAAAGAGGCACAACTTCTCATAGATGAGCTACTACAAGGCCTTTTATCTATTATAAATGAGATCAGGAAGCTCTATCCTCAAGCACTCAAAGAGATTTATGACTGGGAAATTAAAAATGAAAATATAAGCACAAAGCTTAGTCAAATCGATCCAAATAGAGCCGCCAAAGAGCCCTGGCAGGTCATGAATGAATTGCGGCAGAGCTTTCCGAAAAAGGTTATAGAGTACTTTTATTGCGCGGCCTTGAATCTCTTTTCTAATAAAGAGTATTTACGATCTGATAAAGCATTTCGCTTGCTCACGATACTGAATCCACAAAATCAAAATTATTGGATCTGGCTGGCTTTAAATCAATTCATTAGGAAGATGCCTGAACTCAGTTTAATATCCCTTACGTTTGCGATGAGTTTAGCGCCTGCCCCTAATCTACAATTTTACATGGCCGAGTGCTGGATAGAGCTGAAAGAGTGGGAAAAAGCGCGTCTATGCCTTGAAAAATGCCTTCACGACTGTAAAGATGATCCGGCACATCTTAAGCTCACAAAAAGCGCAGAAGAATTATATAAAATCCTACCAACAGCTCCTAAAGAAGAATTCAAAATGCAGGAGAGCTTCCAGCAGTTTACCCTCTTTCCTAACAGCGAGCCTCGTCCAAAAATTCAAAACATTGCGACTACACAAAAAATGGATGAGAAGCATGAAGCTTTTACAGAAAAAGAGATACAAAAGCTCCTCAAAGATTTTCAAAATCCAATAAAGGAGCTAGAAGAAGCTCTTAATAAGAGAGAACATAAGTCTAAGCAAAAAATAAGCTTGATGGGCAGTTTTGAAGCAAAAATATATAGCTTGTCCTATGATGAGAAAGGCAACATAAAGCGCGTAAGTCTTCCTCTCGAGCAATTTTTTGATGAGACAGCACGCATCGCCTGTTTCTTTCTTGGAGCGTTTTTATCCAGTATGTCTGTTATAACGTATAACAAAGAGCTGATAGAACGAATCGCGGATGATAGCGCCACAAGGTTTCTCTTTACCCTCTCTTCATCGATTGATCGAAAAGAGCAGCCCTTAAAAAAGGGAGTAGAGAAGTACCTTTATTTCTACTCTCCTCAAGGAGATCGCGTACTAAATAGGGTAATCAGCAACCCTGAATATGGCTCTCTTACATACTCTTACCAAGAATATAATCGAGAAGACAATAAAATTCGTGCGTCTGAGTTCTTGCCAAAAGATATAATCGGAAAATCAATTCTTGATTTTGGCTGTAACCAGGGCGGGGTTCTGTTTGCTTGCAGAAATATTGGCGCACATGAAATTACTGGTGTCGATTTGAATCCCTGGTGTATTAAAGAGGCTTTAGCCTTGGTAAAAGAGCAGAAAATTGAAAATGCAAATTTTTATGTTGGCGATATGGAAAATAGGGCTCTCTTATCAACTCTTCCGCAAGCTGATACGGTCCTTTTACTCGCTATTCTCGATACATCAAATTTTGCCAATAAAATTTCAGTAATCGCAAATGTTTCCCGCTTTGCCAAAGAGACGCTCTACTATGAAGGCCATGTAACGCCTGACAGCCACGTCATAAGAATGTATGAGCTATTTATCGCGACGGACTTTACACGCTTTGAATATCTTGGCCGTTTCGAAGACCGAGTCCATATTCGCTGTTCAAGAAAGCTTATGGCAGAACCTGAGCTTCCACCGAACGCCATCACGTCGGACTATGATGAACAGGCGCTCTTAAACGCTGAGGAGATCTACCTATTCACTGATAGCCCTCGAAATCCCCCGTTCAGCAAAACCTGCCGGCTCATTCAATTCGTGAAAAGGTCCTCGCAAAAACTTTGATTGTGACCTACTTGGAAGCACCATAAAAACTCAATTCTTTGCCTAAATTTGATAGTTTAATCCAAAATATGCATTTTTACGAATTCATTTCGCTTATATAACGAGTAAGTTTTAAATTGAAAAAAATTATATATATATGCTATAATTGCTATATCTTAAAAAAGGAGCATTATAATATGACATTAAGTGCAATTGGTCAAAAGCAGCATTATTCAGGAGAAACTGCGGCGAAAGAACCCAAGCCTGAGAAAGTAGGCTTTATGGAGAAGGGTTATAAGTTCAAGCAGAACCATCCTAGTTTTGGCACCTGCTGTCAAATGGTAGTCAACACCGCTCTCTTTGTTCTTGCAGCAACCGCCTTCTATAACCTCAAATTCCGCTCAGCCTAGCGCTCTGCCCCTTCAGGGGCAGCCAAATTCATTTTACCTCTTTCCCAGGGTAGCAAAGCTACCCTGGGCTGGATACCCTAATCCCTGCCGGGATTATAATATCGCAACAATTGTGCAACACAAACCTTCTCCTCTTTCCGCCAACTTGTTGTCGGTGCATGAGTCTTCAGGAGTTTCAATTTATTGAAACTCTTAAATGAGGCAAGAGCAAGGATCAGCCAAAGCAACTATTGTCCACACAAAAACATAAACGGGTTTCCAAAGGGGCCAGCTCCTTTGGCAGGGGTGTGGGGACAGAGTCCCCACTTCTCACGCTACTCAGTAGCTTCAGGCTCTGCGGCTGCTTCTTCAACAACAGGAGCTTGAGCATCTTGGGCTGTGGCTTCTGCTGTGGTTTCTTCTGTTGGGACGTCGTCATCGCAGGTTGCGACTTTTTGGATAGCGACGAGGGTATCGTCTTTAAGGTTTGCGAGTTTTACGCCTTGGGTATTTCTGCCCATGACGCGGACGTCAGAGAGTTTGATGCGGATGGTTTGGCCGCTTGACGACACCATGAGGAGGCTATCTTGTTCTGTTACGGCGAGGGCGCCTGCAACTTGACCGTTACGCTCGTTTGTGATGATAGAGCGCACGCCAACTCCGCCGCGGTGTGCTTTTCTGAACTCATCTACCTGTGACTTTTTACCGAAGCCATTTTCGCAGACGACTATTACTGTGTCTGTGCCTGTTACTGCTTCGCAGCCGACTACGGAGTCATCTTCGCCTTTGAGCGAGACGCCGCGAACACCGCGGGCAGTACGGCCCATGGGTCGTGCCTCTTTTTGATCGAAGCGTACGGCCATGCCGTTACGTGTAAAGAGCATGATCTCTTGTGAATCTACTACGCGTCTTGCTGCTATGAGTTCGTCCCCTTCGTCGATTGAAAGGGCTATGATGCCTTTACGACGTGGATTTGAGAACTCTTCGAGTGATGTCTTTTTAACCACGCCTTTTTTGGTAGCGAGGAGTATGAAGGTCTCTGGGTGGAACTCTTCAACTTGAACGATTGTGGCGATTTTTTCGTTAGGTAGAAGGTCTTCGAGTAGGTTGATAAGCGGTTTTCCTTTTGAGCGTCTGCCGGTATCAGGTATCTGCCACACTTTGAGCCAGTAGCAGCGGCCAAGGTGTGTGAAGATGAGGAGGTAGTCATGTGTGGAGGCGACGTAAACACCTTTGATGGCGTCATCTTCTTTTTTAAGTTCGATACCAGCAACACCTTGGCCTCCGCGGCGCTGTTCTTTGAAGGTATTTACAGGCATACGTTTGATGTAGTCATCTTGAGAGATCGTGATGACAACCTGTTCGTCTGCGATGAGGTCTTCCATCTCCATTTCTGTCTCTGCGTGTGTGATGGCAGTTTTACGATTTTCTTTGTTGTATCGATCGGCTACGACTTGAAGCTCATCTTTGATGATGCCTTTTACTTTCGCTTCGCTTGCTAAGATCTCTTTGTAGTAGGCGATCTTTTGTAAAAGAGCGTTGTATTCATCTGTGATCTTATCACGCTCGAGAGCTGTAAGTTGGTAGAGCCTTAAGTCCAAAATAGCTGTTGCCTGACGCTCTGAGAAGGCATAGACCTTCATGAGCTCTTGTTTTGCATCTTCTTTAGATGAGCTTGCGCGTATGAGGCGGACAATTTCGTCGAGATGATCGAGTGCTTTGAGATAGCCTGAAAGTATGTGTGCACGGGCTTCTGCTTGTGCAAGCTCAAAACGTGTACGTCTGCGGACAACTTCGATCCTGTGCTCAATCCAGCAGGAGATCATCTGCTTGATATTCATAAGACGTGGAACGCCTTTGTCGAGGGCTAGCATGTTGCAGCCGAAGGTGACTTCCATGTCTGTGAATTTATAAAGCTGGTTGATGGTTACTTCTGGGATCTCTCCGCGCTTGAGTTCAATGACGATGCGCATACCTTGGCGGTCTGATTCATCGCGAAGGTCAGATATGCCGGTCATTGTTTTGCTTGTAATATGCTCTGCAATGCTTTCGATAAGCTTTGATTTATTTACGTTGTAGGGAATTTCTGTAATGGCAAGCCTTTGCCTGTCTGCATTGTCAGGATTATCTTCTACGTTTATAACGCCACGCAGACAGATTTTTCCGCGTCCTGTGTGGAACGCCTCTTTTACTCCCCTATAGCCGCAGATGACGCCTCCTGTTGGAAAATCAGGTGCTGGCATTACCTTCATGATCTCGTCAATTGATATTGTAGGATCATCGAGGACGAGCGTTGTTGCGTGTATTACTTCTTTGAGGTTGTGCGGTGGGATGTTTGTTGCCATGCCGACAGCAATACCTGTAGAGCCGTTCGTAAGAAGATTCGGAAATTTGGACGGAAATACCGTTGGCTCTTTCTTGGTCTCGTCGTAGTTAGGAACGAAGTCGACGGTATCTTTGTCGAGATCTTCCAAAAGCTCTCTTGCTGCATGGGTAAGGCGAGCTTCTGTATAACGCATAGCAGCTGGAGGATCACCATCAATTGAGCCGAAGTTTCCTTGACCGTCGACAAGCGTATAGCGCATTACCCAATCTTGCGCCATACGGACAAGTGTTGGATAGATGACTGTTTCTCCGTGCGGGTGGTAGTCGCCAGAGGTGTCACCGCAAATCTTTGCGCATTTTCTATGTTTGGCACCAGGAGATAAGTTCAGCTGGCGCATAGCGAAAAGAATACGCCTTTGCGATGGTTTCAAGCCATCACGCACATCTGGCAATGCTCGTGAGATAATGACAGACATTGAGTAGCGCAAATAGCTCTCTTTTAATTCCTCTTCAACGCTACGGGGAACTACCATCTCATTTTCTGTGTACGTGTCCATTAACTGTTCTCTCCTTATCTCAGATATCTAAATTTTTCACAGCGAGGGCATGCTGTTCGATAAAGGCTCTTCTTGGAGGCACCTCTTCTCCCATGAGCATCGTAAACATATGTTCTGCAGCGACTACGTCAGGCAGTGTTACGCGTACCAAAGTTCGCTTCGTAGGATCCATTGTCGTCTCCCAAAGCTGCTCGGGGTTCATCTCGCCCAAACCTTTGTACCTCTGGATCTCAATATCTTTTCTTCCATGAACACGAAGAGCATCGACAAACTCTTTGAGTGTAAAGAGCTCCTCTTCTTTATCTCCATGGTCAACTATTGTAAAGAGCGCTTCTTTGTGCGGGATAAGATACTCTTCTAAAGTGCAGCCTACAGCCTTCAGCTGCCTGTTCAAGCTTTCCATGACCACTTCATCGTAAAATTCGCCAAAGGTCATTGGTTTTAAACGAAACTGGCGCATCTCTTCTGTAACTTCATCAGCTGGAATTGAGGCAAGTGTTGTTTCAAAGTTCCTTCTCTGCTCTTCTTCATCACGTTTTTTAAGCGCTGCAAGCTCTTCTTCAGAATAGACAAACTGGTCTCCGTCCGGAAGATTTGCAATAAACCTTGGAAGTTGGTTTGTGCTGTTTTTGCGGGCAAGATATTCACGGAACGGTATGCCTTTACGCTCTATTCTGGAGATAAAATTTTCAATCTCAAGGGTTGCCTTTGTGATATCCTTGATCTCATCTGAGTTAAGATTTTTACCTTTCTGTTTCATGACAACATCGCTCATACCAAGCTCAAGTAGATAATCGTCCATCTCTCTTTCTGAATGGATGTAGCGGCTTACTTTCTTTCTTGTTACTTTAAAGAGCGGTGGCCTAGCGATATAGATAAAGTTATTCTCCACAAGCTGCGGCATATGGCGGTAAAAAAAGGTAAGAAGAAGCGTTCTGATGTGAGAGCCGTCAACGTCAGCGTCAGTCATGATGATAACTTTATGGTAGCGAAGCTTGTCGAGCTGGAAGCTATCGCGGCCAATTCCACAGCCGAGTGCCGATACCATGGTTCCAACCTCTTCGTTTTGTAAAACCTTGTCTTGGCGTGCTTTTTCAACGTTCAAGATCTTACCGCGAATTGGCAGGATCGCTTGGAATTTTCTGTCGCGTCCACCTTTTGCGGAACCGCCGGCAGAGTCACCTTCTACGATGTAGATTTCACAAAGGGCTGGGTTTTTCTCTTGGCAGTCTGTAAGCTTGCCAGGAAGTCTTCCGCCATCAAGCGCCGATTTTCTTAAGGTAAGCTCGCGAGCGCGTTTAGCAGCCTCTCTTGCTTGTGCAGCAATGATTGCCTTTTCAGAAATCGATTTTGCAATTTGCGGATTTTCATCTAAAAACGTTGTGAGCTGATCGCCTGTAATTTGCTGAACGACAGAGCCCACATCGCTATTTCCCAAGCGCTGCTTAGTCTGGCCTTCAAATTGAGGATTCGGCACTTTAACGGCAATAACCGCTGTCAAGCCTTCGCGCATGTCATCGCCTGTTACTGAAAGCTTATCATTGCGCAGTAGATTATGGCTTTTGATGTAGTTGTTTAAAACACGCGTGAGTGCTGTTGAAAAGCCGGTAAGGTGAGTTCCACCATGATGCGTTGCGATGTTGTTTACATAGGAGAAGATCGTCTCTTGATAGCCATCGTTCCACTGCATGGCAACTTCAGCTTCGATCATGCCATCATCGCCTTGACGCGTACTTTTAAAGTAGATAGGCGCCTGAAAGAGCTTGCCCTTGTTTTCGTTTATGTATTCGACAAATGAAGAAAGGCCGCCGCGATAGCAGAATGACACCTCATCTCGCGCCGTATCTCTTTCGTCGCGTAGGTTAATCGTAATTCCTGGATTTAAGAAAGCAAGTTCACGAAGGCGTTTGGCAAGTGTATCATACTCCACCTCTTGCACCCTCATAATGGTGTCATCTGGCCAGAAGGTTACTTTTGTTCCGCGCTTGTAGGTGTCGCCATCAATTTTAAGTGGATGAACAACTGCGCCTTTTGAAAACTCAATCTCGTGGACTTTGCCTTCCTTATATACCTGTACGACCATTTTTTTCGATAGCGCGTTTACGCAGGATACGCCAACGCCATGAAGACCGCCGGAGACTTTATAGGTATCTTTATCAAATTTTCCACCAGCATGAAGTACGGTCATAACGACCTCTAAGGCTGAAACGTCGCGTTTTTGACGCTTGGATTCTTTTTCGTGGCGATCAACAGGAATACCGCGGCCATTATCTTCAACAGATACTGCTTGATCGCGATGCAAGATAATATCGATTGTTGAACAAAAGCCAGCCATCGCTTCGTCGATACAGTTATCTACAACTTCATAGACAAGCTGATGAAGGCCATTAATGCCTGTATCGCCAATGTACATGCCAGGGCGTTCACGAACAGCCTGCAAGCCTTCTAAGACAGTAATGGAACTGGCCGTGTACTCTTTAAGTTTGCCGCCGTTTACATCGCCATTTGCGTCGCCATTTTCTGCATTAACGCCGTTTTCATCGGTCTTTTGGTCATTTGCCATAGTATCTTGTACCATTTTTTGATCCTAATAAGTGTTAACCTATTTGAAACTTGATGTTTTTGATAGGTGCATAAGGAACCTGTTTTTTTAATCTTTCGACAAGATCTTTCTTGTCAGAAGGAGTATTCAACAAACTGAGTAAGCTTGAGTTTTTAACTGTTACAAACAGCGTGCCATTTTCAAAACGATACGCTTTTGTAAAGGGAGCAAGCTTTTCGCCAATAACCTTCGGCCACACCTCTAAAACAACTTGTGGCTGGGTTTTGTAGAGATCATTTACTGTTCGAAGCACGTGAGGAAGAAGCTCAGAGAGTTTATGTGAAGTAACAAGTGGACCATCATAACCATGTGGGGTTCTTTTATAGCTATCAGCCACTTTTTCTGCCACTTTCCACCTGCAATTTTAGATACCGTCAATCATATCAAATTATGCCAACTTGCCGCAACATCTTTTAGCTAATTTTTATGGCTAAATTTCTGTCCAAAAATAACTCAAGATGCCTCAACATCGTGAACGGGCACGGGCACGAAAAGATCAATCCTTAACAATTTACAGCTGTTTGAGTAATCCATCTATTGAGTCTTCGATCATGGTGATGGCAAGCTCGAAAGCTTGATCGCCTTTTTCGTAAGGATCAGGAATATCCTGATCATGGAATTTTTCGCTATAAGAAGTTAGCAATTTCACCTTTTTTCTGTGATTTTCAGGAGCAAAGCCATAGAGCCTTTCCTTAACCGAACGATCTGCAGCTAAAACAAGATCATAATACTCAAAGTCATCGTGCCTTATAAGCTCAGAGTGAAGCGTAGAATCAATCACATAACCCTTTTTAGCACAGATCTCAACCATTTTTGGAAAAGGCGGGTATCCTAAACTCCAGTGCGCAACTGCACGATTCTTTGCTTCAATTTTTTGACTAAGCTTTTCTGCCTTTTTATTAAAGATGGCAGTCATCGCTGGAGATCTGCAGATACTTCCCAAGCAGACAAATAAAACAGCTTTCATAGTTTATCCCAAGTGTTTTATCCTGGCACATCTGCTGCTAAGCGAAAGCCGTAAGTTCCATTGGCGCTGCCTGGATTATTGCGATGTCTTTTCGAGCAGCGCAAATCCTCTTTCAAACTCTTCCAGCATCCGCCTCGAAGAACGCGGTAGACACCCTGTAGAGGCCCTTTTGGAAAATCCGGCTCTTGGGCTGACGCCTCATAAAAGGCATATTCATACCAATCAGAACACCATTCATAGACGTTTCCTGCCATATCATGAAGGCCATATTTATTAGGCGGATAGCTCATCACTGTTGTTGTGTCAGAGCTAAAAAAGTTAGCTTGTGTTTTTTCGATCGACTCCCCTGTCGGATAGGTTGGGTTGTCAAGTCCGCCTGCGCAGGCAATTTCCCATTCAGCTTCTGTTGGAAGCCTCTTTCCAACCCAGTTCGCATAGGCAACAGCTCCATACCAAGTAACTCCAGCGATTGGATGCTTGCCATAGCCTGGTTCAATAAGAAACCTTCCCGAGCTTTTTTTGATGCGCGAATCTCGAAGTTTAATAGTGTCATGATTTTGCGGATCTTTCTCCTCGCCAAGCGCCTCTAAAAAGCGCACAAATTGTTCATTTGTAACAGGATGAATATCAAGAGCAAAGGATTCAATGCGCACCTGATGTCTCGGCATCTCATCGCGGCAGCCATTATTAGAGCCGCGGAAGTAGACGTTGCCAGGAATTACCACCATTTCCGTTAAGAGCGGCTGTACATTCTTAGCCTCTCTTTTCTCAGGATGGTACTCTTTAACATTACGCTCAATGGAGCTTAATCTTGAGCTCTCTTTAGGAGTTGATGTTGGCACTCCAAATAGATCGTACTGCGGGTTTTCTTTTGTCGAAGAAGATAGACTACCAGCATAAGCTAAAGCTTCTTGCGGTTTTTTGGCAGTAATCTCGCCATTTGCAACTCCAAGCTCTTGAATAAACTCTTTTACTGTAGGAGCAGCCGATGCTTTCATCTCAATATTTTCAAAAGCCTCTTCATGGATAATAGGAAATTGCGCAGGTTTGGACAGGTTCAAATTGGTGCAGTTTGCAGCTTTTAAAAGAAGCTCTTCTAATGATTTTGGCCTCTCCTCTGGATTTGGCTTCAAGCACTCAAGAACAATAAGGTCCCAATTCCAGCTAAGATCATTTTTTTTCGAAAGTGGAAGTTGAAATGCTCCTTCAGGAAACTCCTTCATCAGTAAAAAGTAGATCAAAATGCCAAAAGCATAGATGTCTACTTTTTCATCAGATTGAGCATCGAGTCTTTTTTGCTCAGGAGCCAAAAATGCAAAATTTTGCAAAAACGATTGATGAAGAGGTATGAGCTTTTGCATCTCAACTGATGGAAAAGGATATCTGTCCTGGCCGATTCTTTGATTTGGCACAGCAGATGATATTCCAAGAGCTTCTGCCATAGCCTTAAAGGTCCTTGTAAGGCCGGCTCCCGGTCCTATAATTTTTAAAAGCCCAAAATCGGAAAGCATCACCCTTAAATTTGAACCTTGTGCCTTTGTCGGTTCTGAGCCAATTAAAATATTGTTAAATTTAAGGCCACGATGGGCAAATTTTCTTGAGTTTGTGCTTTTTAAGCCATGAGCATAGTCGAGAGCGTCTGCAAGCTGGCTTGCAATCGTAATAATTTCATCTTCACTCAAGTTTTTGTCTTTGGAAGAAAGATAGTGCCAGAGATTGGTCGACTCCCCCATCTGGTCAACAATGCAGTCGCTTACTAAAAAGTAAAGTCCTTGCGAAAATGAGACATTAAAGGTTTTGACTATATGAGGATGGTCTAAAGTAGAAATAGCTGCTATCTCATCTTCGAAGCGAGAAAGAAAACCGCGATCGAGGGCAAGCTCTTCAGGCAAAATTTTAATCACAAACTGTTTTTTTGTAAATCGATGCTCGCCCACAAAGACCTGGCCAAATGATCCGTGGCCAATTTGCTTGATAAGCCTATAGTCTCCGAGTAACCTAACATCATCCATTTACACTCACCTTACTTTGACTTTAATACTTTACGCAGCTCTTCTACTGTCCGGCTATATTGATCGGAATTCGTGACTTTGTCAAGAAAACGTTCACCTAAAGTGTGCTCATTTGCATCCAGTGCTGACATTACGTAAAAGGGAAGCTCGTTTCTATCGATTGCAACACCATTTGCCATAATGAGCTCTAAAACTTGCCGAACCTGTTCTTTATGCGAATTTTTGGGGTAAAAAACAAGCAAAAGCTTATACAACATGCTGTCTTGTTTGTAAGCATCGATTGCAAGCCTTAAATTTCTTTCAATTTCCTGACGCTCAGTTTCTTTTTGATCCTCGGTTCTTGCTTTTTCAATTAACTTGATGTGACAAATTGCAAGCGTTTTATAGGCCATATAGCACTTTGGAGCGGCTTTAAAGGCTTGATAAAAGTGCATAAAGAAATCGGCATACTTACGTTTATTTGCAAAAGACGCGGCAACTAAAAAGCGCAGTTGATTGTATTCAGGATGCGCCTGAAGCACGGGGTAGAGCCTAGTTTCGAGCTCATTGGCAACCTCCTCTGGAGGCCTTTTTAAAGCCTCTAGATAAAGAGGTAGCTGCTCGTTAAAAATCCTCATCTCATTTTCAGAAGGCCTACTTTCTTCAGTATGAGTAAGATTTGTGAGCGCTGCTAAAAAAGTTTTAAACGCCTCTTCTTCTCTTTGATCCTTTAAGTATAAAAGTGAAAGCAGTACCAGCTTGTTGCTCTTCTCAGCACCGTTAAGAGAGCTAATTTTGCTTTTGATAATCTCTTCAATTTCAAAGAGGTTCTGCTCCTCAATGAGCTCATTGAGCTTTTCAGAAAAAAGGTCTGAAGAAAGCTTTTGAACATGCTCCATGGAAAAGCTTTCAAGAGAGGTGAAGCTCAAAAAAGCGAAACATGCACAAACTAGCTGAAGTAGTGGTTTTTTCATAATATCGTGACTCTATCCTATAGGAAAAAAAATGAAAACTTGAAAAATATTCACTAATTCGGCGATCGTGCACCTTACAGTTCGCAAAAAAATTTAAATAGTGGAGTAATACTATGGACTTTCAAACTATTCATGATGGGATTGACAGAGTGCAAACCATTGCCTACAACACGATGAAAGATGTTTTCGGGAATCAATCATTCCAGGACACTTGGACTTCGCTTTGTGAATTTGTGGAGTCAAATTACGAGTGTCTATTTTCTATAGCCGCAGGATTTACATTTTTATCACACCCCTTGCTTTTTTCAACAGGGATGACATTAGGTTACTGGGCTTCTGATAAAACAATTAGCGTTGTTCCTGGGGAGTTCCAGTTCAACTGCGGATCACTTTTTGCAAATGCAACAGCAAAAATGAGTGCACTTGTCATCGCCCTCATTTTACGTTTTGTTCTTCATGCAGCTATTTCGGCCATGGCAGTGGGCTTTTTAGCGGGAGCTGCAGTGAAAAGGCTTCTTCTTCATGCAATTGGCGCGGATGTACGAGTTCCTGAAGCACGTGCACATGAACATGCTCACTAAAACAATTTAATAAAATAAGGATGATAGATTATGCCAACATCACCAATAACTGAAGGCACAGGAAAAGGAATGGCGCCCACTAGCCCGCAATCCCCTGACTCAAAGTTTAAAAGCTCGAAAAAACAGAGCCTTATGAAAGAAAAGTCATACATGGACAAAGCGTACCAAGTAGCATTGGGGCTGCATGGTGCGTATTCTGGATATCATAAATCGCCTTTTTTAGCACTTGGCGCAGCTGCTGGATGCTTGTATCTTGGCGCTGAGACAGTAGTCGGAAGAGAGAAATTGAAGGAAGTAACGCAGGTAAGTGCGGAAGTAATTGCAGAATTCGAACATGCAGCAGATGAAATTTTGGAAAAAACTTGGTTTAAATCTGCAGTCATTGTTTGGACAGGGCTTATGTGGTATTATAATGAGCCAGCTTCTGCCTTTACAACAGGCTTTTTGCTCCCTCAAAGAGCAAAACCGCTGATTATGAACCTTGCATACGGCAGAAAACCTAAACCTCAAGGCGATGCTGGAATAACCCACGCAGCTACAAACTTCGTTGGTAGCGGCGACGACAAAACCTCGTAAACCAACAATTTACGCTGCGAATCACGTTAGTATAATCCCGGAAGGGATTAAGGTGTTCAGCCCAGGGCAGCTTTGCTACCCTGGGAATCAAGTCCGATCAAAATTTTCTGCCCTGGCAGGGGCAGAGCTTGCTGCTACCGCAGTAGAAATCGCAAACGCATTCATCACCCCTGGGTAGCACATACCCTGAGGCTGGGCACCAAAATCCCTACCGGGATTAAGAACTTATAAATACAGTATTGTATGAACTAGAAATCGCAAAATAAAAATTATTATTAATTTTGTTGAATTAAATTATTTATGATTATATTATATATTAAATTAAATAATGGGTTATATTATGCCAGTTTCATTATCAACAAAACTTACAATAGGTAAGTGGGGCCTACAATACTACGCTCAAAAATGGTCTAATAGATTCAAACTTGCAGGAAGATTTATTCTTACAAGAGGCCAGAACGCTCAAGCTGCAATGGCAACAACTGCTGCCTACGGATCCTACAACCTTTCACAAACTGCCTTTACTCCACCATCTTGTCCCGTTTGTCCTAAGTCTACAATGGAAAAAGTGGCCGAAGCAATTTCATCTGTCACTCAAGAGCCCGCAGCGCCCGCCACCGCTATTGCTGCACAAGTTGTCACCATGCCTTCATTGCCAAACATTGCCCTTGTTTTTCTTGCAGGACTAACTGTTAGTGCAGTTGATGTTCACTTCAAATTGAAATATGAAGCAGAAGAAAGAGCAGAACACGCACGTACAAGAAGTTTGGCAGACAAGCTTTTACGCAGAAATAAACATGACGAAAAGGAAACTCCTCAGCAACAAAAAGCAACAGATGTCGCTAAAAAATTTATACGCAGAGGCACAAGAAACGCAACTCTAAAAGCCAAAAAATTAAAGAGAAATGCAGGTCGTCAGTTCAAAAGAACAATACCACCTCTTGCAGTAAGCTACGCTTGGAGTTTGCTATTGGGTTTTGGATTAAAAGAGGCTATTATCTACTATTTAATGCTTCGCGTCGCTGTTAAAAGCGGCGAGATCATCAGAAACTTTGCATTTCCTCCTGAGCAAAATCCTCAGCTAAAAATTGAAGTACCAAAGCGCACGGATGATCAAAATGATGAGAAAACAGAACGCAAAGGGTCACGTTCACCGTCGCCGTCACCAACTCCTTCTCCTAATCCCGCTTCTGCATCCTCCTCGGCTATAACTAAAAAGAGTCGATTCAGCAAGTTCATGTTTTGGAAAAAGAACCAATAGATAATTCTATTGGTCTTTTTCTTAATCTTTTGCTACGCTTATCGGGTTATTTCAAAACTTTATACTTATGTGATTGATTCATGGATAAGCGTTTTCTCTCATTTTTTGTTATCTTTACCATTGCCATGTTTGCTGTGAAGCTTGGCTTTAACTACTACGACACTCAAAAAAAAGAGGAGTGGCTGAAAACTCATAAGCCAGAAATTGCCAAACAGGACCAGCAAGCTTTATCTCAACCACAAAAAAAGCAAAAAATGAATGAAGAGCAGCCCCTTTCCACCACAGCTCTTCCACATGAAAAGCCCGCTCAAAAAAAGGCTGAAAAGTTTTTTGTGTTAGAAAATCCCTACCAGCAGCTTGTCTTTTCTAATATTGGCGGCTCCCTTGTTGAAGTGAACCTCCCCTTTAAAACAAAAGAAAATCAAAACAGTGTGGTTTTGCCCATTGATTTTGATCGCGAAATTATTCAGCAAAGCCCAGATAATGCGCTCTTTCCGCTTCATCCTGCAGTACGTTCAAACGGCAAAGAACAAGCTTCATCAATTGGCGGCTACTACCCTCTTTTAAGACGCGACCAGATCCTTAAAGCTCAGCCGCTATCTGTTATTACCATTCCTCCACGCTATACAGGGCTGGATGTAACTTCAGAGTTTCCAGAAGTTGCAGAGCTTTCCTTTGACGTAAAGAAATTTACTGAGAATGAAATTGTTTTTGAAGCCGTACAGCCTCACAGACGCATTACAAAAAGATATGCCTTTTATCCCGATGTAAACGATGCGCCCTACTGCATTCAGTTTGATGTAAAAATTGATGGCGACACACGCGGACTTTGGCTTACGAGCGGTGTTCCTGAAGTTGAGTGGATTTCAGGCAGCTCAGGCTCTACCATCCTCTACCACGTGCTAAGAGGAAACTCATCTACAGTTGAAAAAATCGACCTGCCCAAAGATGTCTTTACGCTCACCTCAGCTTCACCTGACTGGGTCTGTAACTCAAATGGTTTTTTTGGCTTTATTGTAGATCCACTTAAAGGAAGCGAAGCTGGCTTTCGGGCAGAAAGAGTTGCTGGCAAGATAGCGCCATCAAGACTTTCCTTAATTGATAGCGCCTATGATCGCTTCCCCGCTAATGATCTTCCTGGTTTTAACCTCCTGCTTCCTTTAAAAAGTGCAACTGAACCTCTCAAATTTCGTATTTTTGCAGGACCTTTCGATAACACAATCTTAAAAAAGGTAGACAGCTACTTTGCTCAAGAGTCGGGCGGCAGAGCCTCTGATTATGTAGCTTGCCAGACCTTCCACGGCTGGTTTTCTTTTATTTCAGAACCTTTTGCAAAATTCCTCTTTTTCTTGATGAATTTCTTTTATAACTGCTTTGGTTCTTGGGTACTCTCTATTGTCTTGATCACAGTTGTATTAAGAATACTCTTGTATCCTCTTAATAGCTGGTCTCTACGTTCGATGAAGCGTATGCAGCTCATTGCTCCAAAGATGAAAGCCCTTCAAGAAAAGTACAAAAAAGAGCCGCAAAAAGCGCAGCTTGAGATCCTCAATCTCTATAAAGAGCATGGCGTCAACCCCTTTTCAGGCTGCTTGCCGCTCCTTATTCAGATGCCCTTCTTAATTGGTATGTTTGATCTTCTAAAATCGACTTTTGAATTAAGAGGCGCATCCTTTATTCCTGGCTGGATCAATGACTTATCTGCACCTGATGTGCTCTTTTCATGGGACTATCCGCTACCGCTTATCGGCAACGAATTTCACCTGCTTCCATTTATTTTAGCTGGCATTATGTTTATCCAGCAGAATATGATGTCGGGCCTGCCAAAAGATCCAACGCTTTGGACCGAACAGCAAAGACAGCAAAGAGCCATGGGCAACGTCATGACTTTGGTCATGACAATCTTGTTCTACCAGTTCCCGTCAGGTTTAAACATTTACTGGATCTCTTCTATGCTTTTAGGAATCCTCCAGCAATGGTGGACCAATAAAAACATTGAGAATGAGCAGGATAAAAAATCTCAAAAAGGCAAAAAAGTTCTCGCTTAATTTGTGAGACTTTAAGTAAATTCGGGGCTTAATCGTGCCCGTGTGCGTGCCCATGCCCGCTAAAATCAATTTTTTCCGATTAAATTTCTGCACAATTTTCGGACAAGGGCACGGACACGGGCACGAAACCTACTCTTTATTCACGGTTAGCTTAAATACATGAAACCTTGGGAAGATTTTTTACAAGAGAGAGAAAAGGAGTTCGGCAAGGCGACCATCGATAGATGGCTGAGAACTTTAAAAATTTTACGCTTCGATGCCTGCAACCTTTATGCTGAAGCTGAAGACTCTTTTCAGCTTTTGTGGTTTGATGAACATATAAAGCCAAAGCTAAAAAGCTTTGTAAATAACAACAAATCCCCAATTGCAGTTCATCTTTCGCTACCAGCAAATAAAGCTGAAGCTAAAAAAAAGACAGCAAAGACAAAAGGAAAAAAGCTAGAAACCCAAACCTTTTCCATTCAGTTTGAAGATCTCGATCCCAGCCACATATTTGATGAGTGGATATCCTCTCAAGATAATCTTATTGTCATCAGACTCATTCAAGAGCTTACCTCAACGCTCTCTTCCCTTCGCTTAAATGAGATGGCAAATTTTTCTCACAAAAAAACTTTACAACTTCCTAAAGAGTGCGTAAATCCAATCTTTCTTTACGGCCCTGAAGGCTCTGGCAAGACGCATCTCTTAATGGCGCTTACCCATAAATTAAGATCCCTTGGCTATCAGGTCATCTATGCAAGGGCAGAACTTTTTACCGATCATGTTGTGCGCGCAATTCGTGCTGCGGAAATGGCAAAATTTCGAGAGATCTATAGAAAAGCAGATGTTCTGATTATCGATGATGTTCATACACTTGCAAAAAAAAACGCAACACAAGAGGAGTTCTTTCACACTTTTAATGCGCTGCACACCTCTGGCAAACAGATCATCTTAGCTGCAAATTCAAGCCCGCAAAATCTTGCTTTTATTGAACCTAGGCTTGTTAGCCGTTTTGAATGGGGAATCGTTTTACAGCTTTTGCACCTTTCAAAAAAAGAGATTATCCAAGTTATCGAAAAGCGGGCACATTTTTTCAAAATCCCGCTGCATTCTCATACTGCAGAGTTTTTAGCAGAAGCTTTTTCAACATCCTTAAAATCTGCCATAAAAGCTGTAGCTGCTGTCATGCTGAGATCGCACTTACAAAAAAATGCATTTTATGAAAAGGGCGCTCTTACTATGCAGCAGGCAAAACTGCTTTTAGGCGATCTGATTGAAGTAGAAAAAAGCCAAAAGCTCACGGCTGAAAAAATTATCCTTCATATTGCCGAGCATTATGGCATAAAAAGGGACGATATTATTGGAAAATCGCAAAGCCGCGAGTATGGCCCGCCCAGGCAAATTTCTATGTATCTCTGCCGAAAACTTTTGCAGCTTCCCTATATGAAAATTGGAGATCTTTTCTCGCGCGACCATTCAACGGTCATGACCGCCTGCAGGCAAATTGAAAAGCAAAGTAAAGATGATAACGAAACAGCAGCCCTTCTCTCCCACCTCGAGCAAAACCTCCTGAGAAAGTGACTAAAAACTAGCAATATCGTGAACGGGCTCGGGCACGTTCACGAAACAGTCCTTTTACTTTGGAGTTTTCATTGCCTGTAGAAGTTCGGGGAGGGTTTCTTCGAGCATTTTTACCCTTGCATCCCACGTGTGAAAATTGCGTATCACCTCTCTTGCCTTCATAACATCATCTAGCCTTTTGGCCTCATTTGAAAGCGCACCTTGAATGCTTGACGAGACCTTTGCATAATTTGGTGCTAAGAAATAAAGAATCTCAAAACCAGGGCTAAAAGTAGCTCTCAAAAGCACATTCTCATTCGTAAGAGAGCTTGCACCTTGAGAAAGCGCCAAAAGCTGCTGCTCATGAAAGCCGCGCTTTACTTGCGGCATGCTGTTAATGACAACCTTTGCCCGCTTGAAAATCGAAAACAGCTCTTTAAATGAAACCTGAGGGTGAAATTTTAAATTTGCATTTTTCTTTAGCGCTTTCTGCCATAACGCAACATCTTCATTTGACACAAACATATGGATCTGTTGATCAGCTAGAGCATTGAAAAGATTGATCTTGTCACGGCCTCGAATCACCTGTTCAATTGAATTGACGAGTTCAAGAAAACCAAACTGCTTTTCCTTAAGCTCCTGTAGAAACTGAGGTTTTGTCTGAAATGCCTTAAAGGCTGCTAAAATATGCGATTCTGTGCCTGACTGAAGCGCCTTTTCTGCAATTTCATCAAGAAGCTTTACAAGCTCTTTTGAAAAATAGTCCTGCCATCTAGAAAAGACGCTATCTGAGTTCACAAAACTCCCTGCAAAGACAACATCTAGATCTCTTTTTGCAGACATGATCTCATTATTTTTTTTCTCTGAAACCATCTCAAGATCTAAAGCGAGGGGAAAAAAGAGCGTCTGTTTTTTGCCAAACATTTTTAAGAAATCAACAGAGTCCTGGTCAGACATTGCAGCAATCACGGATGGCGCCTGCATGAGTTCTGGATAGTATGTTGCAGAGTCGACCATAAAAGCAATGTGGGGAACATCAGAATGAATGGGCTTGCCTGCCATAAAGAAGTTAAATCCAATCGTGCAATCAGGAGGATTTTTTGCAAAAAATGTTGAAATTTCGGCAAGCGTTTTGTCTTCGGTATCGTATGTTTTAGATTCGATTTTTTGCCTTTTGAGAGCACCTGCAAACTCATCTGTCAAGTTCTCAAGCATCTCATACTGGCCGCGTACATTTTTAAAAAGATCTACATGTTTTAATTTTTGTGGCATATTTTTCCTTTTTCGTTCTTCCAAAAAAAAAGCAAGCTTTGCTAGAATGTTCCACTTTCGGAGCATAGCGCAGTTTGGCTAGCGCGGCTGCTTTGGGAGCAGTAGGTCGGGGGTTCAAATCCCTCTGCTCCGAAAATTTTTTTTAGCTACTTTACCGTAGCTTAATTTTATGTTCAATTGCTTCAAAATTTTATCTATTATCTACTGGGATCCGCCGCGAGAAGCATTTGTCATTCCCTATACCGATTTTGCAATTTACTGGTATAGTATCTTTTTTGCCCTTGGTTTTCTGCTCGCCTATTTTCTTTTCATACGAGAAATTCAGCATTTTTTATCCCGATCTAATCAAAATTACGATAAAAATCAAATTAAAATTTTATCTTATAAGTTTACTGATAAACTTGCTTGGTACATTTTCTTTGGTATGATCATCGGCGCTCGTCTCGGCCATGTCATCTTCTATGAATTTGACTACTTTGCTCATCACCCTCTGGAAATTTTTCTTACAAGAAGGGGTGGGCTTGCCAGCCACGGCGGAGCAATAGGTGTCCTGATCGCCCTTTTTCTTTTCTTTAAGTATGCCAAGAAACCTTTTCAAATTGAGTGGAGAAAAGTATTAGACCTCGTGACTATTCAAGTAGCCTTAGTCGGAGCCTTCATCCGCATTGGCAACTTCTTCAATCAAGAAATTCTCGGCACAGAGTCAACCCTTCCATGGGCCGTTGTCTTCGGCCATCCGCAAGACCCAACAGCTACCTTCCCTTGTCACCCTGTTCAGCTCTATGAAGCTCTTTTTTATCTCCTCGTCTTCATCTGCCTCTTTTGCCTCTCTCATATGACACGTTACAAATTGAAAAATGGGTTTATTACTGGGCTGTTTTTTGTCTCTATCTTTACCTTCCGCTTTTTTATCGAATTTCTAAAAATGCCTCAAGAACTACACCAAGACCACTTTTTGCAGATGGGCCAGCTGCTCAGCCTCCCCTTTATCGCCCTCGGCGTCTATTTCCTCTGTTCAAAAGAAAAGTATAGTTCCGTATAAAACCTGTTGCACTTTACCAGTCAAATTCATTACTATAGACAGAACGCAAAGTTAATTTTTTTTCTTTGGAGCAAAAATTTACGTATGGGTAAAAGCATCTTTTACTTAGGCTGCCTGCTTATCACACTAACAGCGGCCCTCTACGAAAATAGCTACGCCACAAATAACGGAGAAAAAACAAAACCACTTGCTCTTGTCCTATTCGGGCCGCCAGGATGTGCGCCAGGAGTGCTCGGCGTAAAAATCTCAAAAGCATTTACCCTGCCCCTCGTATCCACAGCAGACCTCGTCCATGATCATATTAAAGAAGAAACAGAAATAGGAAGACAAGCACGCGAATGCCTGTCCGCTAAAGGCTCCATACCAGACTCACTCATCCTCCAAATGCTATACGAACATATCCAAGATGGCGAAAGCCCTCACGGATTTATCCTCGAAGGACTGCCGCGCTCGCTCGAGCAAGCAGAAGAACTAAAAAAAGCACTTTCAGAAAACTACAGGCACGAAGCCTTCTATATCAATATATCAGACGATACAATCCTCTCTAGAGCAGAAGGACGCATCCTCTGCCAAAACTGCGGCAGAGTCTACCACAAAGAATTCTCCCCGCCAGATCAAGCCATGAAATGCGACCTCTGCAAAAATAACCTCGTCCAGAGAGAAGACGACTCACCAGAATATGTAAAAAAACGGCTGGACGAATGGCGCTCCAGAATGGTGCCCATCATCAACTTCTACAAACAACAAGGCATCCTCAAAGAAATCAACGGTAACACAGAACTCGATGCCACCTTCCACGAAATCAAACGCCAAATCCAAGCCATGTCCCACGAAACTCTAGCCCACGCAGAATAACAAAAGTCCATTTTTGCTCTTGGGGACCCTGTCCCCCAATCCCCTGCCAAAGGAGCGTGGCCCCTTTGGAAACCCGTTTCTTTTTTTCGGATAATAACCGCTTTTGGCTGATCCTTGCTCGCCGCCTTCGCAAACTTAAAATCGCCAAAATTGGCGGGAAGAGGCTTTGTCTCCACATTTACGCTGCGACTTTAGTCTGCACCGTTTGATGACAATTGACAAAATTCCTGCGTTATCATCTCTGATGATACGCAGTGAATTACTTTTACCCCTTTAGGGGAAATAGCAACCTGTTCGACAAGCAATCTTACTATTTTTTGCTTTTCTTTAAAATCTAGGTTTTCAGCACACAATTTTATTCTTTGCAGTATTGCCTCGAAGCCTTTTTCTAAATCTTGCATATGTGCGTTATCAAACTTTAAGGCTTGAATTCTTTTTATCTCCTTTTCCAAACTGCTTCGCCGCCTATCTGATTCTTGATAACGTTTCTTTAGCCCCTCTAGACTCACCAATCCTTTTTGATATGCGTCCAATAATCGATCTCTCTCTTCACTAATTTTCGCAACCTCTTGCTTATAAGCTAGTTCTTTTCTTTCATGATCTCTTAAATCGGATGATTCCTTTGCTCTTCTAGATAGTTCTGCACGGATTAGAGAGGGGTTTTGTAGCAATTTCATAAGCTCTTCGTACACTAAATTATCTAGCTCTTGTTGATATGCCCATCCATTACTACATTTCTTTAATGCTCTATCTCCATGGCTTTTGCAGTAGTAATAGCCTTTAACATGCCCATTATACTTCCTAGAGCGCTTGTAGAATGGATTACCACATACACCACAAAAAATTAAGCCTTGTAAAAGACCAGGTTCTCGAGTGTTTCGAGACGCAAACTCTTTATTTATCTTTAATTGCTTTTGCGCTTGTTCAAAGTCGTTTTCACTAATAATAATCGGCATGGCAATTGGTAACCATTTTTCTTCTGCTAATATTCTCCGAGCATGTTTTGGTTGCAAAGCTTTGCCAGATTTGTAATGTCTAATACGATTGGAAGTACCATCATATACTTCTGTTTTTCCAAAGTAAGCAGTTCCAATATAAGCAGTATTTTTAAGCATATGACGAATAGTAGTGAGAGTCCAGGCAGGTTTGTTTTGTACAGTCTTCACACCTTCCTGCGTTAATATTCGAGCAATTTCTGCCAAAGTTCTTTTTTCGTAAACATAAAGCCTAAAAATATACTTCACAACCTTGGCTTCCTCTTCAGAGACTTCTACTGTCACTTCTTGCCCTGTTTTGATTCTTTTATAGCCATAAGCAACGCTTGGAAGTGAAGCAGGATTTCCTTGTTTTGCTTTATAGATACGTCCTCGACGTGATCTATCAAGAATCAAAGCTCTTTCATATTCAGCAAAAATTCCTTGAAAATGGTTGAGCAATGTAGCTTCTGGTGTATCTTCTGCTGGTGGATTTTTCAAAAAGCAAACCTTCACTCCATATTTCCTAAATTCTTCTAATAAAATAAGTTGATGAGAGTAGTTCCTAGCTAATCTATCAGTAGAATGTACCAATATAAACTGGATGGGCTCTATGCGAATCATATCTCTAAGTTCATCAAGTGCGGGTCTTTGAAGACTTTTTCCACTTATTCCATCATCAAGAAATATCCAATTGTCATTTATTTGATAGCCTTCTTGCTTCGCAAATGTGCGTAAAGCATCTACTTGGCTTTTGATTGTTTCGCCCTCTCTTTGGCGTTGGGATGACACACGAGCATAAATTGCAGCTTTCTTTTCCATTTTTTTCACCTCCATGTTCATGTGGCACGCTTCCTGCATTTAATAGAATTTCCATGCTTTGTATTAACTTTGTTTTTTGATTTCTCTGAGGTTGATATTTTGGATAAATTTTGTCTAACTTGAGGGATTTTGCCATTCTTATGCCCTTTAGGGA
>Ga0207055_1003_pt3 | contig 72175 bp, 75 predicted proteins | sample Alteio_BWMinCont_57_FD_153293 | JGI IMG/M metagenome (GOLD analysis project Ga0207055, IMG submission 153293) | Enriched cells from forest soil in Barre Woods Harvard Forest LTER site, Petersham, Massachusetts, United States -... | ecosystem: Environmental > Terrestrial > Soil > Temperate forest >...
GATGGTTATGCAAAATTTTGTGCGGGGTCTGGTGATACAACGGGTTATCGTCATTGCGAGCGAGAGCGAAGCAATCTAGGCATTATTGTCCCCATATAAAAAAATATACGGATAAATTTTAGATGTTTTGTTTTGCCTTTCTTGCTAAGGAGACAATAGAGCCTAGATTGCTTCGCTCTCGCTCGCAATGACAAATATCTTTTTGAAGTTGGGACCAGAGACCCCGCACAAATTTTTGTAATATGCCTGCTTTCTTATCTGGAACAGTTGTCAAAAATTTTGTGGGGTGACAAGCCGTGCTACTACTCTTTCCTCACTTCCAACAAATGAATCCGACGACTATCACTGTGCAACACTTTAAAACGATAATGATCGATATGAATCATCTCACCGCGCTTGGGCAAATGACCTAATTTTTTTAAAATTAAATCACCAATCGTATCCATTTCATCATCGCTAAAATTTGTCCCAAAATATTCGTTGAAATCATCCAGAACAGTCGATGCTTTTACCGTATATGCACCATCTTCGTGTTTTTTGATATCATCGTCTTCATCAATATCATATTCATCTTCAATATCACCGACGATTTGTTCCAATACATCCTCAATCGTCACAAGTCCAACCACTTGACCATATTCATCAATCACAATCGCCATATGATTTCGGGTAGCGCGAAATTCCCGCAACAAAATATCCAATCGTTTACTTTGTGAAACAAAAACAGCAGGCCGCAAATTTTCGCTAATTGAAAATTCACGCGTTTGATCAAATTCATATTTTAATAAATCTTTCGCAAGCAAAATACCAATGACATCTTCATTTTCAACCACAGGGAATCGCGAATGCGCAGACTCAATCACAACGGGTAAAATTTCTTTGAGTGTTTTATTTTTTTCAAGGGTGATCATTTGCGATTTGGGAACCATCACTTCACGCACTTGCATTTCAGAAACTTGCAGAACGCTTTCGATCATGCTGAGCATTTCTGCACTTAAAATATCGCGCTCTTCCGCATCGCGAAGGACGTCGACTAATTGCTCTCGATCTTTCGGTTCGCGAATTAATAAATCACTTAACCGTTCGAACCACGAACGTTTTTCTTCTTCCAGGTTCATTGCTTCTCTCCCTTCACACAATATGGATTACCAAAACCCAATTCAGCAAGCACATTGATTTCTTCTGCTTCCATGATTTCTGCATCGGAATCTTGTTCGTGATCGTAACCTAATAAATGCAACGTACCATGTACAACCATATGCGCCCAATGCGCTTCCAAACTTTTGTCTTGCTCTACCGCTTCTTCGCTCACCACGTCTGCACAAATGATAATATCGCCCAAGAGAGGAATAGTTTCATTCTGCTCAATTGGCATATCCAGAGGAAATGATAAAACATTGGTGGGTTTATTTTTGTGGCGATAAGTAGAATTTAATTCTATCATTTCATTTTTATCGACGATGCGAATGGTGAGCTCTGCTGACGGCATTTTATTTTTTAAAACAGTGGTGGCCCAACGTTTAAACTTAACAGTAGCAGGCAATGATTTAGCAACAACCATCCGTTGAATTGTGATCTCGTACATTCACTATTTGCCTTTTTTATGCTGGTGATTTTCGTATGCTTCAACAATGCGTTGCACAAGAGGATGGCGAACCACATCACTCGCTTCAAATTGAGTGAGACTGATTCCGCTGATATTTTTTAAAACGTCCACTGCATGAATTAAACCGGAATCCTGTCGATTGCTTAAATCAATTTGAGTAATATCACCGGTGATAACTGCTTTTGAATTAAATCCAATACGCGTCAAAAACATTTTCATTTGTTCTGATGTCGTATTTTGGCCTTCGTCTAAAATGATGAATGAATCATTCAACGATCTTCCGCGCATGTAGGCGAGCGGTGCGAGTTCAATAATATTTCGTTCAATCAATTGACTGACTTGATCAAACCCTAACATTTCGTAAAGTGCATCATACAATGGGCGTAAATAAGGATGAACTTTTTGCGCCAGATCGCCTGGCAAAAATCCTAATTTTTCGCCCGCTTCCACAATCGGTCGAACTAAAATAATTCGACTGACGCGCTCTGCTTCTAATGCATTGACCGCGCAAGCGACTGCCAGATAGGTTTTCCCTGTGCCGGCTGGCCCAATCCCAAAATTGATATCGTGATTTAAAATATTTTTAATGTAATGCACCTGGTTTTCACCACGGGCTGTGATGGTTTCACGCTTTACTCGAATTTCCATACGAATACTCTGATCATGTGCATTTCCGATTAAAGATTTTTGAGCTGCTTGTAAATATAAATGAACTTCGTGCGAGGCGAGATGCGCTCGTTTTCGAGCTTCCTCGTAAAGATCCGTCAAGGCTCTCACTGCTTTTTCTACTTTATGCGGATCACCGCTCACGGAGAATGTGTATCCCCGTTGTTTAATTTCCACTTCTAGGCGGTTTTCAATCAGACGAATATGCTCGTCACATCGGCCACAAAGATTCAGCAACTGTCGATTATCTTCAGGGCTTAATACAATCACTTTTGAATAGTATGTCGTTTCCAAGGGTTATATCGATCCTCCAGTGTACTACTGTCATTCCCGCGAAGGCGGGAATCTATCTGAATGGATCCCCGCCTTCGCGGGGATGACACAGTTATAGGTTCGGGGATGACAATAATGTAGTGTGCTTCCCTATTTAAGTATAACCTATTATTCAATTTCTCCACGCAATGAGTTCGTCAGACTGTCCGTAATGCGAACACGGATCATTTGACCAATCAAGGTCTTATCACCAGCCAGATTGACGACGCGATTATTCTCTGTACGACCCGTAATTTGCTCAGGATCTTTTTTGGAAGGCCCCGTCACGAGAATCGTTTGAACCGTCCCGACCATACCGTCACTGATCCGCTTACCATTCAACAAGAGGCGATTTTGCAACACGCCCAAGCGTTGTTTTTTCACGTCCATTGAAACATCATCCGGCAATTGCGCCGCGGGTGTCCCGGGACGTGGACTATAAATAAAACTAAACGATGTATCAAAACCGATTTCATGAATTAAATTCATTGTCTCTTCAAAATCAGTTTCTGTTTCGCCAGGGAATCCGACAATAAAATCCGAAGACACCGAAATATCAGGGCGCACTTTACGTAATCGACGAATTTTGGATTTATATTCGAGCGCCGTATAACCGCGTTTCATCGCGGATAAAATACGATCGGAACCACTTTGTACCGGCAAATGCAAATGATTAGCGAGCTGAGGGACATTTGCATAAGCCTCGATGAGCGAATTCGAAAAAGCCAGTGGATGGGAAGTCGTAAAACGAATACGCGCGACCCCTTCGATCGCAGCGGTATATTGAATCAGTAATGCGAGATCAGCCACTCCACCTTCGTGCATCGGACCCCGATAATCATTCACGTTTTGTCCGAGCAAATAAATTTCACGGACACCCTGTTCAGTCAGCGCGACAATTTCAGCTAACACACTATCAAATGGGCGACTGATTTCTTCACCGCGCGTATAGGGAACGACACAAAAACTGCAATATTTGCTACATCCTTCCATGATAGAAACATACGCGCTTGGGCCTTCGGCGCGCGGCTCTGGCAAGCGATCAAATTTTTCAATTTCAGGAAAACGAATATCCACGACGGGTTGACGTTTTTCTTTTACTTCCGTCACCATTTCGCCTAAACGGTGCAGGGTTTGTGGGCCAAACACAAGATCCACAAAAGGCGCTCGCTTAATAATCGCTGCTCCTTCCTGACTGGCAACACAACCGCCCACGCCAATAATCACATTCGGATTGTTTTCTTTTAATATGCGAAAACGGCCCAACTCAGAAAACACTTTTTCCTGGGCTTTTTCGCGGATCGAACACGTATTTAATAACAACACGTCGGCTTCATCGGGATTGGTGGTTTTTTCCAATTGATGGGAAGCGCGAAGCACGTCAGCCATTTTGGATGAATCGTACTCATTCATTTGACAGCCGTGCGTTTGAATGTAAACCTTACTCATAAGGGCCTCTTTTTCTGACTGCCATTAAGTTAGCAAGGCCTTTACCGAAGCGTCATCCCGCGACGCTTTTTAAGCGGGACCCAGTGACTTTCTTAAATTTTATTCGAAAAAATAGCTCAAAAAAGTCGCTGGGTCCCGCTTAAAAAGCGTCGCGGGATGACGCTCCGGTAAAGACCGTGCATACCTCTGCTAACTTAATGGCAGAGCCTCTTTACTCTAGGTGGCATATAATATGCGAATGAATGAAGAATTGAAACAACGAGTCGAAAAATGCGGGATTAACCGTATCAAACGGCATATTTTTCTCTGTTGCGACCAGAGAAAGCCCAAATGCTGTGATTTGGCAGCAGGTCTCTTGGCCTGGGATTATTTAAAAACCCGACTGAATGAGCTCGGGCTCGATCAGGCAGGGGTTTATCGCTCAAAAGCCAATTGTTTGCGCATTTGTCGACAGGGCCCTATCGCAGTTGTGTATCCCGAAGGGGTGTGGTATCACTCCTGTCATCCCGATGTGTTAGAACGTATTATCCAGGAACATTTGATTGGCGGTGTTCCCGTAGCAGAGTACATGATCAATGACCCGCATTTACCAAGCAACTCCATTAAGTAAAAATTCCACTCTCACTCTCGATGCAAATGCGAGCCATCATTTAGCGCACGTATTACGCGCAAAAGTCGGTGAAAAAATTATTTTGTTTAATGGCCATGGCGGGGAATATTCTAGCGTTATTCAACAAATAAATAAAAAAAATGTTGTCGTCGCCGTGAATGAATTTACAGCGACCTCGGTGGAAAGTGCGTTAGATATTGGGTTAGCACAAGGTATTTCTCGCGGCGAAAAAATGGACCACACGATTCAAAAAGCAGTTGAGCTAGGCGTTAAAAAAATTATTCCTTTATTCACAGAGCGCTGTAACGTAAAACTCGATGCAGAGCGCAGTGAAAAACGATTGCAACATTGGCGATCGATCGTGATCAGTGCGTGTGAACAATCGGGGAGAAATGACATCCCTGAAATACAAATGCCGCAATCGTTCACTCAGTGGGTCTCGCATGTTCATGCGGATTTTTGTTTAGTATTATCGCCGCACGCGAAAAAAAAATTAAATGATTTGGCGATCCCATCGACGGCTCGCGTGATTTTATTAATCGGCCCTGAGGGAGGATTGAGTCAGCAAGAAATCGATTTCGCCACGCAACATCATTTTTTACCTTTAAATTTAGGCCCTCGCGTGTTGCGTACTGAAACAGCTGCAGTTGCGGCGATGAGTGCGTTGCAAAGTGTGTATGGTGATATGGGATAAATATATTGTTCAAAACCGCGACCGTGAGGCCGAAGGATCGACACGATTTTCTAAAACAAAAAACGCTTAGCACGCCTTCCTCCGCAGGGGGAAGGTGATGCGAAGCGTCGGAAGGGGGGATGTTGTTTATTTTCTCGCGGCTTCAAAAAGCATATTTGATTCCCCCCATCCGGCCTTCGGCCACCTTCCCCCTGCGGAGGAAGGCGTGCTAAGCGTTTTTTGTTTTATAACAAAGTCAGAAAAAATCGTGTCGATCCGTCAGTCCGCAGGGGGAAGGCGTGCTAAGCGTTTTTTGTTTTATATCAAAGTCAGAAATGGGTGTAGACTTGATGCAAATGACTAAAATACCTTTGCTTTTATTGCCAGGCTTACTTTGTGATGCTGAAGTTTGGTCATATCAATGCCGCGAACTTGCAGACATCACAGATATCATCATTCCTGATCTGAGCCATGCAGCATCACCACATGACATGGTTAAATCAGCTCTCATTAGCGCACCTCCCCAATTTGCACTAGCAGGCCATTCAATGGGTGGTTGGGTAGCACTGGAAATAATGAAACAATGTCCTGAACGTGTTTTAGGATTAGCTCTGCTCAACACAACTGCTTTACCTGATACCAAAGAAAAACAGGATGCACGCCTAGCGATGCTCGCGATGTTCGATAGTGAAAATAATTTTCCTATTATCGAAAAATTATTGCAGTTATTTGTTCATAACAATACGGTTGTCTCTTCAGTTAAAAAAATGTTGGAAAGGAACTTATTCGCATTTGCTAACCAGGAAAAAGCTATGATTCAGCGAGAGGATTGCATAGCATCACTTGATTCCATAAACTGCCCAACATTAATTATTCATTCAGAAAACGATGCTGTTTTTCAATATGAAGATAGTTATTTTTTAGCAACAAAAATCAAACATACAACCTTAGTTGTCATAGAAAACTGTGGCCATATGAGCCCAATGGAATCCCCTAAACAAGTTACCGAACTTATGCGAATATGGTTAAACTCGTTCACCAGGTAAGAGTTTGTCGCAAACTCCATAAAACTAAAAAAGGTATACACTTGAGAAATAAAAACAGCGAATCACAAAAATTTATTACCCTTGAGACGATTAGCGCTCGTATTTTATTATGCGCAACTGTATTGGCGCTTTGTTTGAGCAATACGCCGCTCCATATCTATTATGAAAATTTTTTTCATACTTATAGTTTTTGGCAATTTGGAAGTTTACATTTTAAAACTAATTTGCTTTTTTTAATCAATGACGGTTTGATGACTATATTTTTTTTAGTGGTCGGTCTTGAAATTAAATATGAAATATTAAACGGTAATTTAAATACTCTACGCAAAGCCACATTACCTGGAATAGCGGCTGTAGGCGGCATGATGGTTCCTGCGCTTATTTATGCCGGGCTTAATTATCACAACCCCGCCATGCTGCGTGGTTGGGGTGTTCCCACAGCAACAGATATTGCATTTTCACTGTCAGTCGTATCTCTATTAGGAAATAAAGTTCCACCTGCTTTAAAAACATTTCTCATTGCATTGGCAATTTTAGATGATATTGCGGCCATTATAATCATTGCGTTATTTTATACGGATCATTTCTCCCTTGTATTTTTCAGTGCGTCGTTTATTTGTTTAGCCATATTATTTTTATTAAATAGATTCGGCATAACAAAACTTTCTGCTTACATATTCATTGGATTCGCTTTATGGATTTGTCTACTCAAATCAGGAATACATCCCACATTAACAGGCGTCATGATGGCGATGATGATCCCTCTACAAAATCAAAAGACCTCACAATCTCCCTTGAAAAAATTGAAACACACTCTTCATCCCTGGGTTGCATTAGTCATATTACCTTTATTTGCCTTTGCCAATGCGGGAATTTCATTGATTACCATGCACAAAGAAAATTTACATATAACAATAATATTCGGCGTTTTATTCGGATTATTCTTCGGCAAACAAATGGGTATTTTTGGCGCATCATTTTTAGCTGTAAAATTAAAACTTGCATCTTTACCTGATCATATTAAATGGAGTGAGCTTTATGCGATCGCGATTATTTGTGGAATAGGCTTCACTATTAGTTTATTTATAGGGACCTTAGCATTTACCACAGAAAGTTATTTGAATTCAATTAAACTGGGAGTCTTGGGAGGCTCATTTCTGTCGGGATGTGCTGGATTTTATTTGCTATCACGATCTCACCCATCGCGGAAAAAATGATATTAAAAACATGTGGTTAACCGCGAATCCTCGTTGATTTCCTGATAGCCTATTTGTCACCTGCAACTACCGCGAAATGAATTAATGGCTGTATTGCTTCCTTTTGAACCGTTGAATTAGTTGGTGAACCCTATCGAACTCAAAATCATGACCGAATGGATTGACGCCAAAGCAAAGAGTGGTTATGGTAAGTATCTAATGGAATAAACAAGGATTTTTGAAAACCGTATGAATGAAGTGATTGGGTTTTTATCAACCATTTCAAAATAGGGTTATCAAAATGGAAAAGACCATCATTCACTCACGTAAAGGAGCTACTCATGAGCATCAATAAAACGTTATTAAGTGCAACTTTAGCAACCGCAGCTGCTGTTTGTTTCGCAGTTGCTCCAGTCGCATCTGTTGCTGCTTCAAGCCACAAAGTACCCTGCTATGGCGTTAATGGTTGCAAAGGTCAAAGCCAATGCAAAACAGCTAAATCCACTTGCAAAGGACAAAACCAATGCAAAGGCCAAGGCGTCATGATGAAAACAGAAAAGCAGTGCAAAAAATTAAAAGGCAGCACCGAAGAACCTAAATCTTAATCTGGAAGATATCTTGAGTGCGTATATTTGTACGCACTCATTTTTTTTGCTGAGAAAATATGGAAAAAACTTTTTTAGGCTACGGACTAGGTTTACGAACAGATCATTACGAAACCATATTAAACACAAAACCCGCTGTGGATTGGTTTGAAGTGATCACTGAAAATTATTTAGTCCCCGGTGGAAAACCGCATTATTATCTTGAAAAAATACGCGAACACTACCCGATTGTCATGCACGGCGTCTCAATGTCCATCGGCAGTTCTGATCCGCTCGATTGGACCTATTTAAACGAAGTAAAATCTCTCGCACATAAAACTCAACCCAAATGGATTTCCGATCATTTGTGCTGGACGGGTATTCATGGAAAAAATACGCATGATCTTTTACCGCTGCCTTACACAGAAGAAACTATTCAGCACGTCGTCAATAGAATTATTCAAATTCAAGATTTTTTACAACAACGCATTTTGATAGAGAACGTTTCCAGTTATGTTTCTTATAAACAATCCACTCTAACTGAATGGGATTTTTTGAAAGAAATTAGCAACCGCGCAGATTGTTTGATTTTATTGGATATCAACAATATTTACGTGAGCTCATTCAACCATGAATTTAAACCAGAAACGTATCTAGCCGCTCTGCCCAAAAACCGTATTCAACAAATTCATTTAGCCGGTCATTCAAATATGGGCGATTATATTATTGATACACACGATCATGAAATCATTGATCCTGTATGGGATTTATATGCGCTCGCTCTAGAAAAATATGGATTGGTCTCTACCATGATTGAGCGTGACGACAACATTCCTTCTTTATCGACGCTGATGACAGAGCTCAAGCGCGCCAAAAAAATAGCTCGTTCTGTTTTAATGGAAATGGAAGCATGAATGATTTAAGCCATTTACAAAATAAATTTCAATCTTATTTAATCCATGATGATTGCAATATCCATGCTGATATTGAAGAAACAAAAAAAGTTTCCGCCACAACGCGTTTAGAAATTTACAGCAATGCGTATCGATCTCGTTTAATCGAAGCTTTAGCGTCCAACTATCCTGTTTTGCAAAAAACGCTTGGAGATGAACCATTTCAAGAATTAGCTTTACTTTATCTGGATGCTTATCCTTCTACATTTCGATCCATTCGTTGGTTTGGTGATCGATTAGAATTTTTTTTGCGAGAACATGATCAATATGCGGAGCATCCCTATTTAGCAGAATTATCAAAATTAGAATGGCACATGACACTCACATTTGATGCGCCTGATCGCGAAGTCATTGGTATAGAATCTGTCATGCAAATTCCTCCGTATGATTGGGCTATGATGCGCTTTATTTTACATCCATCAGTTTACATTCTCGATTTTCAATGGAATGTTATCGCATTATGGAAGAATGTTTCTGATAAGCCAATGCACAATACTTTTTCAATACCTTATATTTTTTGGCGAAAAGATTTAATCAGTCAGTATTGTTCACTTCCCGAAGATGAGCATTATGCAATAGATGCCATCATGAAGGGACATACGTTTGGTGAAATATGTGAAGGCTTATGTCGATGGGTTGATGAGCAAGATGCGGCATTACGCGCTGCCTCTTTACTAAAAGGATGGATCAGTTCAAAATTAATTTCAGCTGTTGAAATCAATCAAAAGGAGAGTGCCCGTGAAAAAAATGGATAAGATTATTATGTCTGCAATCACCGCGGTATTTAGTGTAACTATTTCCAGCGCTATCGCAACAACAAAAGGTTCTGCAACAGAGCAACAACCTGAAAAATGTTATGGTATCGTAAAAGCAAAATCAAACGATTGTGCGACAGCAAAACAATCTTGCGCGGGTTCTGCGACGAAAGATAATCAACCTGATGCATTTATATTTCTTCCCAAAGGTGCGTGTGAAAAAATCGTGGGAGGTCATTTGACTGCTACGGAAGAAAAGAAATAACCCCACTCAATTTTAAGGATAAATGACATGAAAAAATGGATCCGTTTTTTAATTGTTTCACTCTCATTTTTATTTTTTGGTATTGCACACGCAACAGATACGACCTACACAATCGACCCCAACCATTCTTATGTGCTGTGGCGCATCAGTCATTTTGATTTTTCTCATCCATCCGGCAAATGGATGGTGACAGATGGCAAAGTCACTTTAAATAAAGAAAAACCACAAGACAGTAAAGTTAATGTGGTCATTCACGTCAACGACCTCATCACTGGACTGCCTGAATTAGATAAACATTTAAAAGAACCTTTGTTTTTCGATGTAGAAAAATATCCGCAAGCGACTTTTGTCAGTGATAAAGTCACAGTAACTGGAAAAAATACTGCGGATGTTCATGGCATTTTGACAGTGCGTGGCGTCTCTAAACCGATTGTTCTGCATGTGAAGTTAAACAAAATCGGCATCAGTCCCATTACCAATAAAGAAACCGTTGGATTCACTGCGACAACTACCTTAAAACGTTCTGATTTTGGCATGACAACTTTATTGCCTGGTTTGGGAGATCAAGTTCAAATCAACATTGAAGCAGAAGCAGCTAAATCATGATGCTCGGATGGAATTCACTGAAAAATTCAACCACTCATTACGGAAAAATGGCCATTCTCCTTCATTGGATAATGGCTCTTCTTCTGATTGGTTTAGTCATTTTGGGTTTGTATATGGTGAAACTACCGATCGGACTTCAAAAACTCAAACTATATGGTTGGCACAAAGAATATGGCATTTTAGCGCTTATGTTAGTGATTGTGCGTTTTACGTGGCGTCTTGCCAATCAAACACCGTCGCTCAATATCCCGATCCTGGAAAAAATCGCGGCTCGCACTGTGCATTGGCTTTTTTACGTATTTATGTTTGCGTTGCCTGTGACAGGTTGGTTAATCACTTCTGCCGCAGGATTGCCTGTTTCATTTTTTGGATTATTTGTTTTACCTAATCTGGTTTCTTCCGATCCACAATCATTATCTCTATACGAAGAAATTCATGAATGGTTAGGCTATGGTCTGATTGCAACTTTTTTTCTTCATACTGCTGCGGCTTTAAAGCATCATTTTATTAACAAAGACGATATTTTGAGAAGGATGTTGCCATGAATTCCGTTCATTTAAAAAAAATCATTTTTATTTTTTTATTATTACCATTGATGGCATTTTCAGATATTCCTTCGTGGAAAATAATCCCAACCGAAAGTTCCATTACTTTTACTGCGACACAAAATGGTGCGCCGGTGACAGGGACGTTTACAAATTTTTCGGGTGATATTTATTTTGATCCTGCCCAATTGGATAAATCGCATGTGAAAATAATTGTTAATATGGGCGCAATATCAGATTCTTATAATCAACTTTCTGATACGCTGAAATCGACTGACTGGTTTAATACTCAATCATTCCCACAAGCTGTTTTTGAATCTACGGGATTTACTAAAACAGGAGATAAAACGTATCAAGCGAAAGGTACGCTGACTATTCGAGATAAAACACAGCCGATTATTTTAAATTTCACACAGCAAGAATATTCTCAAACGAAAGCAAAAATGACGGGGAGTACCACAATTAAACGTACTGCTTTTGGTGTGGGGCAAGGGGAGTGGTCGGATACAAAAGCAGTGAAAGATGATGTGCAAATTAATTTTACGGTGAGCGCGATAAAAAAATAAAATGAGGATCAGATACACAAACTAGCTTTGTCATCCTGTAAAAAGCTTAGCACGCCTTCCTCAGCCCTGCGGAGCATAGGCGTCAAGCTAAGGAAATAATACGACGTGTCACCCTGTGCGCCAGACGTGTCACCCCGCGCGCCAGACGTGTCACCCCGCGCTAGTCGCGGGGTCCGGGCTTGAAAATATAAAAATAGGCTATTAATTTTTTTAATTGATTAAAGCCCAGCCCCGCGACTAGCGCGGGGTGACAGCTGTGCTAGCGCGGGGTGACAGCTGTGCTACCGCGGGTAACAGCTGTGCTACCGCGGGTAACAGCTTGTGCTACTTACAAAAAATTTCTCTTAGCTTGACGCCTATGCCCTGCGGAGGAAGGCGTGCTGAGCATTTCTTGACAGAAGTCAGGAAAAATTTTGCGGTGACAGACCGCGCCCTAACTCCCTTTATTTATTTTACGGCACACACTTAAACGTCCACCGCGCATCCACATCCCATTCTCGCCCTTCTTCCGGACAATCATTTCTTGTCTCTGTCACACCCAGAAGCCGCGAATTGGAGCATTGACCATTCATCTGACAAATAGTATCTGCACTTTCTTTTCCTTTATCACGCAAACAGGTTCCCATTTTTTTTGATTCAGCTGTCGTAATTTTTTCACATCGCTCTACCAACATAGCGCAATTTACATTCGTCGTGTATTTGACGGGCGAACAAGCAGGAACAAATTTTCTGGCACTTCCCGTATACTTTCTGAGGGTCGCATCTAACAACGATTGTCGCGCACTGAAATGTAAATAACTCATTCCTTCAGCAGCAGCGACACGTCCGCGCGGTGTAGGCGGGTGACTACAGTCGATCACATGAATTATCAGATAAACCGTGTCACCATTCTTTTTCCTCAGCGTGATTTCGATGCTATCCCCGCCTTTACCATTTCCCATGATTTGCACGCCGCCGCCAGTACCATCTTCTTCTTTGGCATAACCATGTTGATTTTTTCCTTTCGGTGTTCCCTGAACAGCACCATCATTTCCTTTCCATTCTGAGGGATACCATACACCATACCAATTACCATCGTTACAAATCGTGACGTGATAGTGGTGCGGTTGATCTGGGGTTTGAAGAGGATTTTTATAATCTGTCGGTTCTCTGTTCGGTGGAATGCCCGTATATTCCACTGGGCCGATGGTTCCGCCATAGCTCCAACAAATTCCGAGAGTACAAAACCAAACGACTAAACTCGATAAAAAAATTTTTGCGATATAAGATTTCATCTGCGGCTCCTTTGCTTAAATCCATTCTATGCTTCCCTAATATAATCACCCACCCAATGAATTTCACTCATAAAATGAAAAAAATTCTTTGGGAAGAAATACTAAATAGTCGTCCCTGAAAAACACGGCGTCATTGCGAGGAGCTCTTTTTGCGACAAAGCAATCCAGAAAGATATTGCAAAAGTCTCCTGGATTGCTTCGCTACGCTCGCAATGACGCCGTGTTTTTCAGGGACGATTCAATAGAAAAGTTTTCGATTTTAGTTAGTCGCTGGCGCGAAATTAAAATGTAGGGTGGATTAGCCCCGCACTTGTTGCGGGGGTTTTTTACGACGTAATCCACCTTTTCGCAGTCACTAATTATAATCACCCACCCAATGAATTTCACTCATAAAATGAAAAAAATTCTTTGGGAAGAAATGCTGAGACTCTGTCATGCCAGCATGCTTTTAGCTGGCATCCAGTGTCATATTTGGCTACGCCGCGTCGGAGTAGCCAGAAGAGAAGGAGAAGGAAGAGCACCACGAACCACCTGAGGAGCATCGCCAGTCAGCTTTCCATTTTTTTCCATCCATCCTAGAAAGTAACAAGCTCTTCGAGTTCTGTAGCCTTCTTCTGTACGTTGCGCGTGCTCAAGCATTTCTTTGAGTGACCACTTCTCGTCAAAATTACTCCACGTCGGCCCGATTTCTCGAGCTCGCAATTTTTTATGCTGTGCGATAATTTGTCGCTTGGCATCCTCTTCATTCTTTGCTGGTGATGCAAGTGAAAAGCCCTGTATTTCATGAACCTTGTTAGTAAAAGAGTCATCGTTGTCGTTGATAAACCCTTTCTCGACACACGCATTTCGAGTCCTGGATTTCTTTTCTTTCGCATAAAAAAGAATTTCTCTAAGCGACATCTCTTTGTCTAGACCCGTTCGAGTCAGCCAACCATCTGCGTCTCGCCACCTTTTATGTTCAGCAACAATTTCTTCTTTAGCCTTTTGCTCCCCGGGCGATGGAGGCTGTCCCGTCGTCCTTGGGCCAGCAAACAGAGTGAGCCACCGCTGCACCGTCTTAGCGGGTTCTAGTTGTAGTACAGCAGGAGCCTCTCTTCCTCTATCACCTAAATCATCCGCTTTCGTCTCTTCAGAAGAGAAACGCGCTGGATTCATCTCGTATAAAAGATCCTTCTCGTTATTCTCTAGAACATGAAGCTCGACAAAAGAAGGCGCCTTGTCGCTTTGATTTCCGGGAGTAACAACCTCTAAGATTTTGACAGCTTCAGAAAGAGCACTGTCAACACTGCTTTCAAACGTATCGATTTTTTGCCAATTCCACTTTTCCTCTTCTTCTCGATCATCGCCAGAATCATCAGACTGGTCGCCCTCACGGGAAAGAAGAACCGCCCGCCTTTTTCCTACAATTTTGCCATTAGCAACGTTTAAATACGTTACGAAACAGTCAGAAGGAGACGGCTCATCATCACTCCTTAGCAAAAACCCATCGGATTTAAAAAGACAGGTAGTCCTAATGTCAACCTCCCCCCCAGTAACGCCTTGTTCATTATTTTTTTGAGACCACCGTACAGCGTTCATACATATTTCATCTGCGCGAATACGAAGGAGTACTTCCTCTCCCTTTAGAAGAGAGACGCCAGTCCGGTTAAATTTTTTTACTACTTCCGCTTTTTCTCCTTGAAGATGAGCGCGCTCTTCGGGAGTCAGTTCTGACATGGTTTTTTTGTAAAAAGCACTTAAAGAATCTAAGAGTTGTTCTCGGATTCTTTCGTCAGTTGGCGCAGGAGGAAATAACGAAGGGCGACGGCTTGCTGAAGGAGATGCTGGAAGAGGTGTTGGAGCAGCTGCAGTGCTTTGTTTTTTTTGTTGTTGGCTTGTTGTTACTGCTCCTGTAGAAGCTCCGATTGACGGCCGCACGGGAGAAGGAGATTGAAGCTCTGCTGTAGTAAGCTGCTCTCTTTTCTTTGAGACCCAAACAGGATCTGTAACGGTGTACGCATAGAGTTTTGGTATTTTATTTTTATCAGTAAGCATCAGCAAATCTTCGCTAACTTGAGAAAATGCGTTCTTGACTTGCTCGTCAGTTGCTTCTTTTAGACCCTCAATAGGTTGCCCTGAACTATCAATCCGACTCTCGTATTGTGTTTTTGATACTACAATATTATCAATAACTCTTACTAAACAAGTCTCAGTAGACTGCCGCTCCTCCTCATCACTTTCATGGCGGTCCGTCATAATATTGCTTATTACAAATTCATTTTGCTTAAAACGGCACACCCTGGTTTTTTCCAAGAAGCTGCGACGATCTCTTACCGACAATTCAGCAGCCATAAATATTTCATCTTTGCTAATATGAAGAGATATCTTCTTATCAGAAGATATTTTATATTCTCGTACTACCTCTGTTCCCGCTTGAAGACAACCCCGCTCGTAGTCATTTAAGGTTGTCATGGTGTTCTGATAGAAAGAACTCAATCTTTGCGTCGGTGATGGCTCCTTATCTTCTTGTTTTAATGGTGCGGAGGCAGGGGAAAGTGTAAGAGCTGACTCTGGTGGCGCAAGAACTGCCAAGAGATCCCGCTCTCTCTCTGCGGCTTGATCGAGAAACGGATCGCGAGACATTTTTTCTGTGATTGGTGTTTTAGAAGCAACAATCTCCGAAGCTGCAGCAGCTTCAGAAAAAGCATTGTCGATATTTAGATCAAAAATCTCTTTTGCGTCGAGCCAGCGGTCTAGAACCCGCTCGTTCTCTGGGTAACGAGGAGGAAAAAGACGGTAAAAATGCTCTTTTTGCGTTGTAACTTTACCATCAGTAACGTGTAGATAAGTTGTAACAGTAGTAGTCGTTAAAGCATCATCGTCCTCATGCGCTTTATGCGTCGTCACCCAGTCACTTCCTAGCAAAAACCCATTTGGTTTAAAACAACATATAGTATTTTGTATAGGCTGGGAGAAGACCGCCTCCGGCTCCTCATCTATTGGATCTCGTACAGCCATCATCCATATTTCATTTGTGCGAATACGCAGAACTACTCTCCTTGTACTCGTAGGAGAGATAAAATCATTAACTATAAAATTTTTTACTATTTCCTTTTCTTCTTTAAGAAGGGCAGCTTCCCCGTCAGTCAGGGTTGCCATGGTTCGCTGGTAAAAGGAATTCAAGGAATCTAAAGATTCTTTTCGATCTCTTGGGGACATAACCACTCTCTCATTAAGTTAATGATTTAAATATAGACACATTATAGCATTAGGTCTGGACTTTGAACAAAATATCTCTCTTCAACAGGAACCTTAAAAGACGTCATTTTAAGTTAAATCAACTGGTTAATGAAGGAATCATGTACCATGGGGTATCATGGTTAGTGTATTTGTATTGTGTGCACGCTATTAACAATAGGATTCGTTTATGTCAAATTTAACAGACCCCAACAGGCTAATTTCCCATCTGAGTTCGCCTGAAACACTGGAACAGACTCTCCAAAAAATAACGAAAAGGATTCAGCAGGAAGGAGACAAACCCTACATCACAGTGAAGGATCAGCTCGAATTACTCGCGCAACTTAATCAATTTGATTTTGGACGCTATCTGTTGCAAAACCAAGGGATCAATGGTTACTGGACGCATTACGTGTTGACCCATCCCTGGTTTGGGCGGCAAACAGGGAAAAATAATCGTGGAGAATCTTTCACAGAGTTGGAAAATTTTTTATTAAATCGCGCACCTGTTGTGCTTGCGACACAACAACGTTTTGAAATTTTTTTAAAAGAAAACCAGACACAAGTAAAAAATCATGCGGCGCTATCTTCTATTCCTTGCGGAATGATGGGTGAATTATTTTATCTGGATTACGATACAATTGAAAATATCGATTTAATAGGAATTGATTATGACGATCAAATATTAAATGATTTAAAAAAAATTACAGAACATAAAAAACAATCGAAATTTATAAAAACAATTCAGAAAGACGCGTGGGATCTTAATTTACAGAATGAATTTCATTTAATCTCGAGCAATGGATTAAGTATTTATGAAAAAGACGATGAAAAAGTAATGGAATTGTATCGTCAATTTTATAATGCCTTAAAACCGAATGGAAAATTGGTAACGAGTTTCCTGACTCATCCCCCCACTTTAACCCATCAATGCGAATGGGACATGTCGAAAATTAATCAGAGTGATTTATTACTGCAGAAAATTATTTTTGCCGATATCATTCAAGCAAAATGGCAATGTTATCGATCGTCGGAACAAACTCATGCGCAATTAAAATCGGTTGGATTTGAAAATACACGGTTTATCTATGATGAAGCAAAAATATTCCCTACAGTGGTAGCTTGTAAAAAATAGGGATAGCAGAGATTCGGGATTCAGCGAATCCCGAATTAAACATAACTCCAGAATCATTTGTCGCGGCTTACTCTGCAATGGCTTTTATTATTTTATTTACATCCTCTTCAACAGAAACAGAATCGATGATTAACGTCGCGACTTCTTCAAAAAGATGATCGCGCTCACTGTGCTGTTTTTCCAAAAATACTTTCATATCAGCAACAGGAAGTAATGGAATTCGACCACCTTTCATTCGCTCCAGTTGTGCCGGCACTGAAATTTTTAAATAAATAACAAACTCTGAAGATAATAATTTTCTATTTTCTTCTGTGGCAATCACAGATTCTTCCATGACAATTACAATATGTTCTTTCGTAATATAATGAGAAATAATTTCAGCTTCACATCGATGAAATGCTTCTTCGCCCTGTTTCCCTAAAATGTGATTTAAACTGCGCCCGATGTAACGCTCTAAACTGGGATTGGCATCTACAACTTCCCATCCAAGTTTTTTAGCGAGCGCTTCAGTCAATAGAAACTTGCCTGCGCCCATGTGTCCTACGATAAAAATGCGTTTAGGTTTGATCATGTTTGTATGCCTCTAAGATTAGGGTCTGTTGACAATTGGTTTGATGGTTTTAAAAAGCGGTAGAATCGGCTAAAATTTCCGCAAATTCTCGTTAAATAGCGGTGCTATTCGCCTCGAATTTCCGAAAATTTTATCTCGATTCCCCGCTTTTTAAAACCATCAAACCAATTGTCAACAGACCCTATTTAAAATCGACGGATTCCAGGTTGTTCTACTCCTAGTGTTTTATGCAATTATGGAATAACAGTCCATAATTATTTTTATCTGACAGGGAGCTTGGAAAAAACGCCGCGAACCAGCTCAGGAGCATCTTCAGCAGGCGTTCCATCTTTTTTCATCCATCCTAAAAGATAACAAGCTCTTCGAGTTCTGTCGGTTTCTTTTTGACCTCGCGCGCGCTCAAGCATCTTTTCAAACGATGCGTTTTTATCAAAGTGACTCAGGGTTATCCTGCCATCTTTTTTTAGCAGTGCAGCATGCTGAGCAATAAGTTTTTCTTTAGCCTCTTCTGCACTGGATGCTGGGACTACAGCCAAAGCATCGATAACCCGTTGAGGAGCGCTGGGAAGATATGACGATCCATCTTTTTTCATAAAATTGAGATAAGAACAAACCTCTCGAGTTCTGCTATTCGCATCTTTTGCGTTTAACAACATCTCTCTAAGCGACATCATGTCATTCAATTTAGTTTGAGTGGGCAACCAGGTTTTGCTTCGAAACATCGCATGGTGGCGAAGAATGTGCTCCTTAATCTTCTCCTCAGTAGGTCCTTCTTTTTTTTCTTCTTTTTCTTCGCTTATGTATTCGTATGGGCCTTGGTATGTCTTCCGATCCCCTAGTTCCCATTGAGAGGAATCCTTTTCGTTCTCAAGGTCTTCTTCATGATATGCTCCAGAGTCCACCACGCCTAGTGATGTCTCGTACCGATTATCTCGATGTGTCGCTCCCAGAAGCTCAAGAGACTCGGCAGAAAATTTGTCTACCTTCTTGCATGACGGATCACCAATGGCCTGTAAGGCCATGCGAACTTCAGGAATAGCAGCAGCGAAAGGCTTTGTTGAGACGCATCCCCAACCACCCTTCTCAGCAGAATAAGTATCTTCAAAAAAGGAATCATGAGAAAATTGAAACCTAGCCGTATCACAATCATACTCAGAAAAATGCTGTTTTCTACCTGCAATATCATCGCCCACAACGTCTAAATAAGTTCTGGTAGTCTCAACGACACGATGAATTTCTTTTTTCTGAGTACGACGCTTTTCGTTTGACTCAATAACCTCTAACAAACACTGATTGGGTAGAAAAAGACAAACGATATACTTGCGAGGAGGTGGCAAATCAGGATCTTCTCTTAGTCTGCCCGGCAATGACCAGCCAATATGCATCCATATTTTATCTTTGCAAATACGAAGAAGCACTGGCTTTTTCTGTAAAGAAGCGCCAGCAACAAATGTAAATTTTTTTTCTATTGTTTCTTTTCTTTCAAGACGATTTTTTTCTTCTGGAGTCAGGGCGTCCCTAGTCTGCTGGTAAAATGAACTTAAAGATGGTTTTTTGTTAGGCATACCACTTTTTCTCATTAAGTTAATAATTCAAATATGGACGCATTATAGCATTAACTTTGAACAAAACCCGAGAAGAAGAGTCATATATGGGCCCTAAAGACGAGTTGCCCTTGTCCCGAGACTTATGCAATAATGGAATAGAAATCCAAATTTACATAAAAGAACAATTTATGCCATATTATCAAAGAGTTCTTGCAAAAAAACTAACGGAATATTTGCAATATTTTCCTGTAGTGGGGCTAACAGGCCCCCGTCAATCAGGTAAATCGACTTTATTACACCACACATTGCCTGACTATACCTATGTGACTTTTGATGACTTTCGCATAGTCAGTTTTTTTCATGATGATCCCCAACGATTTTTATCGACCTACAACAATAGGATAATATTTGACGAAGTGCAAAAAGTGCCGGAGTTTTTTAATTACATTAAGATCGCAGTTGATAATGATAGACAAAACAAAGGTAAATTTGTATTAACCGGCTCCAGTCAGTTTTCACTTATCAAAAATTCTTCTGAATCATTAGCTGGAAGAATTGGATTGTTATCTTTGTTGCCCTTTCAATTTTCTGAAATACCGCTTTCATTACGCGATGAATCGATTTTTAAAGGAGGTTATCCTGAATTAATTGATGAAAATTATCACATGTTTTCTGAATGGTTTTCATCTTATTTAGAAACCTATCTACATAAAGATATATCCACAATCGGGCATGTCGGTAATATCCGAGATTTTCGAAAATTATTACAATTATTAGCTATCAACACATCCCAACAATTAAACATGTCGAGATATGCTAATGATATTGGCGTTGATGTAAAAACAATTAAGCGCTGGATTTCTATTTTAGAAGCTTCTTATGTTGTTTTTCTGGTTCCTCCATTCTATAAAAATTATGGGAAAAGAGTTGTAAAAAGCCCAAAAATTTATTTTTATGACACTGGTTTAGTTTCATTTTTAACAGGCATTGAAAATAAAACGCAATTCGAAAATGGACCCATGGCAGGCAGTCTTTTTGAAAATTATATTGTCAGTGAAATTTTAAAAAAAGAATTACATAATAAAACCATGGCAGAAATTTACTATCTAAGAACTTCGAATGGTGTTGAAGTCGATTTAATCATCGATAGAAAAAATCGAAAGGAATTTATTGAAATTAAAAATTCCCAAACATTTACTCCCAGAATGTTGGCAGCGATGAATGAATTTATTGAGAAAGATGACAAAGGATATCTGATCTATAGAGGTGAAAATTTTGCTTATTCTCCGCCTGTTAAAATTATCAATTATCAAAATTATTTATCAGCCAGTGACAATTAATAACTCTGTTATCATTTTAATAAAAGGACTTTTTTATGAAATTTATCATTTCTCTGGCGGTCGCTTTTATTTTTTCTTCTAACTGCTTTGCAGGTACGCAAAGCTGGCATTTTATACCTGCAGACGTAACTGCATTACATAGCAAACCTGCAGATGTAAGAATTCCATACGGAAAAGATCCCATGCAGTTTGGTGATTTACGTTTGCCAAAAAAATCTGGGATGCATCCCGTTGCAATTGTAATTCATGGCGGATGTTGGGTGACCAAGTTTGCTGATATTAATAATATCGCTGCATTCGCTGATGCACTACGCGATGAAGGAATCGCAACCTGGAGCATTGAATATCGAATACTGGGTGATAAGGGTGGTGGTTGGCCTGGAACATTTCAAGATATTGCAGCTGCAGTCGACTTATTACCCCGTATCGCAAAAAAATATTCATTAGATCTTTCAAATGTCATTGTAATCGGACAATCTGCAGGCGGGCATTTTGCATTGTGGGTTGCTGGACGACATAATTTACCTCCCACAAGTGTTTTATATAAAAAAAATCCGCTTGCTGTTCGTGGGGTGATTAGTTTAGGTGGCGTACCTGATTTGCTTGCATTTCGTGAACAGGCAAAAAAGATTTGTGACTCTGGTGATGTTATTGACGAATTAGTCGGTGAAGGAACCATAACAAATTATACAAAAGACTTTAAGGAAGCATCGCCAAGTGAATTATTACCGCTAGGTACAAAACAAATATTGATTTACGGTGAGGATGACGCATCCGTTCCAGTAAAATTTGGCGATGATTACAAAAAAATGGCGTTATCTAAAGGTGACAATGTCGCGGTTATTACCGTGAAATATGCAGGACATCATGAATATATCGTTCCGAATTCTGTAACGTGGCCTGTTGTTCTTACGAATGTGAAAAAATTATTAAAGTGACAGCGAATTGTGCAAGTGCTCTTGCACAATTGTCTTGGTATCAAAATTTAGTGTTATTAAAGAAATTTAATCCTCTGGCTTTGTTACAAAACAAAAAAATTTAGCACGCCTTCCTCCGCAGGGGGAAGGTGGCCGAAGGCCGGATGGGGGGATCAAAAACAATGCTGCCAAATATCTTCCAACACTGTCTCTATGTTACCTAATACTTCATTATTCCAATAACGCAATACTTTATACCCCATCGATTCTAAATAAGCAGTTCTTTTTAAATCATAATTTATTTGTTCAGCGTGTTGTGACCCATCCACTTCAATAATTATTTTGGGCTCCAGAGAAATAAAATCAACAATATATTTTCCCAAAACAAATTGCCTACGGAATCGTAAGTTAGAAAATCTTTTTTTTCGCAGTTGAGCCCATAATTTTTTTTCTGCCATTGTCATATCTTTTCGAAGAAGACGAGATCTGTCTCTCAAGATATTATTGTCTTGCATAGTTTTTTGATCCCCCCATCCGGCCTTCGGCCACCTTCCCCCTGCGGAGGAAGGCGTGCTAAGTTTTTTTTGTTTTGTAATAAAGTCAGAGAAAAGAATTGAGAGAAAAGAGTCAAGTCTGGGCAATTGACTTAAAGAAAAAAATGCTGGTTAATGTCAGTTGTCCGGACTTGACCCTTTTGCTTTATATTTTGAAGTGAATCCTTCTATTTCTCCAGACTTACGTTCCCATACTCGTCTGACCAAGTCCGATGTAACGCCGGTGTACAAAGTACCATTTCGTTTACTGGCCATAATATAAACGTAATATTCTTTCATGATTTCTCCGAGGATGAAAAATAATTTAATGTATCTGATCCCCTACAATTCAATGTAAAAAAACCTGAAAAATAAAACACTATTTGCTAGAAAATTTACAGCGAAGAAACCCTCTGCCATTTTTTTCAGCTAACATTTAGCTACGCTCTTTGCTGAATTGAAACTCTCGTTGTAATTAATGCACGGATTTCATCATAAATTGCTACACCTTCCGCAGCTTCTAAAGTTACAAATAATCCATATCGTACAGGTTGTTGAATTTCTCCGGCTTCGCTAACACAATTAACATCTATACTAAGGGTGTTACCTTTGGAATATGTAGCCGCATGATCCCCTTCATAAATTAAATGTTGAAGAGTTCCCCTCTCTGATGCTTTTACACTAACTTCATTTGTTGAGTTAAAAAGAGGCATGTTCGAAGGCAATTTAAGCCACATCTTGGCATTTCGATACATATAACTCTTGGGTGAGATTGGTGAAATCCAAGCTAAAGTGACTATTAAGCGGCGTAAATGCTTAGTTGATTCGAGCGCAGATGGTAGAGGTAGCTCAAATCGATGAGCCCGCCCATCAAGTAATTCACCATATCCTATTAACGTTGCCCTCTCCGAAGTACAGTTCATCACTCTATCAAGTGCTGGAATCCCGTAGCCAAACCATTTGCTAATTAATTCTTTACTTTTTTTTGTACCATGTTCGTCTTGAAAAACAGACTTTAGATGTTCCGCTCCATCTCCCCAAGAAGCCGAATGTGCTAACATTGCTTTTATCAATACGGCTGTGTAAGCACTATCATATTCATGATTTCCGATCAGAATTTCTTTTAAAATCTCAAGATATTTACCACCTGCGTGAGACAACAATCCTGTTGCATTACTTGTGCCAATGCAATGTTTTGTTGCATCCAACCTACCGGCTATTGAGCCAGGAGCTGCAACTTTAATGCCTGGCGGTCCTGATGTATTAACAAGAAATACCTTGTCGGAAGGAGCATGTTGATTAACAACTTGTTTTCCACCGTTATAAATTACATCTGGTTTGATAGCATTTCGGTATCCACCACCAAATGGAGAGATAAGACTAGGAAGAATTTTAGTAAATGGATTTAGCGCATGCTTTTGCAACTGCCCTTCTTCTGCGTGATCTAAATGTACAGCTCCAATAGTTAAAGCATTAATACTTTCGGCTGGAGAAAAAATTCTTCTATGCAAAAGATTACCGTACAGAGTTTTAATTATTAGATCTTGTCTTTCGTGAGGCTCTAATTTTTCAAAATCCACTTTCTCCCCAAAACATATTGAGTCAAGATGATTTCCTGCACTAACAAGAAAAAGTACATTATATTTGTAGCTTAACCAATCTAGCAGCCTTGCTAAAGGGCTAAGCGATCGAAGAAATGGCCTATACCTATCTCCGATTGATAAATTAATTATCTTTACATTTGATGCCTTGGGTCCTTCAATTTTATCACCCTCAAACATTCTTTTTACTGCGCGATGAATTGTATCGATAAAAATATGAGTGTCTGGGATGCTCTCTACATTATTACTTGTGTTCTTATTGGGTTTCATGATTGGCGTTACATAGACAGGCGTTCTTAGCGGAGGTAAATGTAAATTAAGATCGCCATTAACTACTAAAGATGCCATAGCTGTACCGTGTTGCCGATTTGCTGCAGGATAATCAGCACTCCAATCGTCTGGATCATCAATAGTCAATCTATTGGCAAGATACTTATGATTAGCAAGTGGCAAACCATCTAAGATGGCTATTTCAGGGTCACCACTAGGAGGAGGTACGATTTCTCTATCATTTTCATTAGTACTTCCTTGTGGATCAGCATCATGGGTAAAATCTTCGTTAATCGCTTGCCCTACAGGCCAAAATAAGAAAATACTTTCACACTTCACAAGCTCAATATGTTCATTATTTATAATTTTTTGGATTTCTTTTATTGGTAGCTCAGCCAAAATCCCGTGATATGCAATACTCTCAAGAGTATAACTATGATGAACAACTCCTCCTGCTTCCCGGACAATTCGTTCAACTTGTTCTTGGTGAGCCTGCCTATCATCAACTGATTCTCTATACCATAGCTCGATTTCAAATCGTCTATACTCATCACCCCCATATTGCAAATCCTCTCTCCATGCTTGCAGTACGTTTGTTTCCAAGAGCCTATCTTTTACATCCCACTTTCTAATTGTTTTTAGCTTTGCAAAAATCTCTTTAAATCTTGCGAGCCCATATGGAAGCGCACATTTAGGGTCTTTTTCCCATTTCTTCCATAAAGAAAGCATGCGACTCAAAGCTTCCGTATTGGACATGATCATAAAAAGCCGACCAGCTAAAGGTTTAGATTCCGAATTAGCAACAAAAAAGTCTGCGTCTGGCTCAATTTCATCTGAAGCAAATTCACATAGCCACTCAAAACCCTCAACCTTAGAAACAGCATTAACAAAATCTGCAACAGAGCCTATGATTTCCATTACTAAAACTTGTTCGGGTGTAACTCCCGTATTACTGCTTTGTATTTCTACCTGTCGTTTATTAAATACATTTTCAAGAAGAGTAAATTGTGGAGTTAGTCTCTCAACTTGTCTGCTGCTTGAAGGATAATGTGTATTATCAGGACCTCCAAATCCGGGGGCTTTAGAGATATTGAGATGTCTGGGAAATAATAATAAAGGACGATCTTCCATGTTTTTTCACCGGTTATATTTTTGCGAATCTCGCTTTATACTGCTTTAACACAGAAGAAACAATTTTTTTCATATCTGCATTAGGCTGATCTAATACATATTGACGATATATTGAACGACCAAATTCCTCAATTTCTGCAAAGTTATACCCATTGAGCTGCTTAGATAAAGTATCAAAAGTATATCCTAGAGATATTTCTATATGTTTTTCGTACTGTTTAAACCATTTTATTAACCCATTCGCAGATGGTTGGGGTAATTCCAACTTCACCTGAAATCTTCTCCATACTGCACGATCTAATAATTCTGGATGATTTGTTGCAGCAACAACAAGCACATAGTTTGGCAATGAATCAATCTGCATTAATAGAGAGCTAACAACTCTTTTTATCTCTCCTGTCTCCTGCATATCTCCTCTTTCTTTTCCCAAAGTTTCAAACTCATCAAAAAATAATACACACCTTCTAGCTCTGGCATAATCTACAAGATTACGCAATCTATCTGCTGTTTCTCCTAAATACGACCCTATTACATTTTCGTATCGAACTACAAGCAATGGCAGCATAAGTGCTTCAGCTATTGCTTCTGCCAAAGAAGTTTTTCCATTACCCGGCGGACCAAGTAGTAAAATACGATTTCGTGGTTCAAGGTTATATGATCTCAACAAATCACTTCGATGATGTTCTTCAATCAATTCGCTACAAATAGAAGAAACATCGTTAGGTAAAACTAGATCGCTAAATTTTTTTTCGGGAGTTATTTCGTGAATAAGACTAAAAACTTTATTATTGTCTAATGATCTTCCATTTTTGTAAGTGTTTTCATCAGATAATTCTTTTATTAGTGCTTCGAGTCGTTCGGCAAGAACTTTATGCTGCTTTGATCTTTCCTCAGCTGCCACAGCAGAGACAGCCTTCCGGAGTAAAGACTTATCTCCAGTTATGCCAGCTTTAATAATTTCTAATAACAAATCTGATCTTGCCATATCTGCTCACTTCACCATATATCTAGCATTTCAAACAGGGAGTATACAGTTACTACTATCAGCGAATAGTTCCATGTTACTGATTATTAAATTGCTGTCACTACTTACTCTTGCTGTGCTTGTCAATATTACCATTAGAAATAGAAATCTCACTATAAAAATACGGAGCCATACTTCCCTGGTTATCTCCAAAAGGAATTTTTGAAAAGTCGACGAAAAATTCTATTTATAATCTATTGATTATTCTGGCGTCCCGGGGCGGATTCGAACCGCCGACCTGCCCCTTAGGAGGCGCAAGGTTATTAATCCGGCAATATCCAAGAAAGTCACAAAAACTCTTTAAAACAAGCTATTTACTCTGTTGCATTGGCCGATATTGTCCGATAGAATGCTTCTCAATCCAATTTTTTATAGGTACCCACGTAGGTACCCGAAACATTACAATGAGAGCATTGACAGTATGAGCAAAAAAACTCCTGAAAACAAACTAACAATTCGCAATAGCACCGCTGAGTTTTTGATTTTTACTCAGCAGGCGGGCGAAAGCGGTATTGAAGTACACTATGAGGATGGATCTATTTGGTTGAGTCAAAAATTAATGGCGGAGCTTTTTGACGTAACCACCCCCACTATCAATGAACACCTTAAGAACATCTTTGAATCACAAGAGCTTGATCAAAATTCAGTCATTAGGAAATCCCTAATAACTGCTAATGACGGCAAAAACTACAACACTCTGTTTTATAATCTAGATGCAATTATATCCGTTGGCTATCGCATCAACTCTAAGCGCGCGACACAATTCCGCCAATGGGCAACCCGAGTTTTGCGAGAATTTGCGATAAAAGGTTACGTGCTAGATAAAAAGCGACTTGAAAATGGCAGCTTCTTGGGTGAAGACTACTTTGAACAATTGCTTGCTGAAATTCGAGAAATTCGACTCAGCGAACGTCATTTTTATCAAAAAATCACAGACATCTATGCAACCAGCCTTGATTACAATAAAAATGCGCCAACAACGAGAGACTTCTTCGCTAAAGTGCAAAACAAACTGCACTACGCTATTCATGGTCATACGGCATCCGAACTTGTGTTTAAACGCGCTGATAGCAAAAAAACAAACATGGGGTTAACAAGCTGGGCAAACAGTCCTGACGGTAAAATTTATAAGACAGATGTACCTATCGCAAAAAATTATCTTACCGCAGAAGAACTCGACTCTCTCGGCCGCATCGTTAATGCTTATTTAGAATTAGCAGAGGATCGCGCCAAACGCAAAATCCCGATGACCATGGAGGACTGGGCTATACGGTTAGACAAATTTCTTGAGTTTGATGAACGTAACGTATTAAAAGATGCAGGAAAAATTAGCGCAAAAATGGCTAAAGACCATGCAGAAAGTGAATTTGAAAAATATCGCATCGTGCAAGATCGTCTCTTTGAATCGGACTTTGACAAAGAGATTAAAGCAATCACTGACAGCATAATTACCAAAGATAAGGATGAGTAGCGATGAGCAACATTGGTCAGCAGCTTGTTGGCCAATTGTGCAGACACGCTTGCACAATTGCGTAGGAATATAAAATCATGAGCAAATTAACTGCGAAGAAAGTCGAAAACACCACTCCACGTAACAAAGAATATAAGCTGCACGATGGCGAAGGCTTGTTCCTACGCATCCGCCCCAGTGGCGCCAAAAGCTGGCTTTTCTCTTTTAGCCTCCCCGGAAATCGCCAGCTCATCCGCATGACGCTTGGTTCGGCCGATAGAATTTCTTTAAAAGAAGCCAGAGACCTGCTGCCAGCATTACATAAACTCGTTGCAAGCGGCATTGACCCACGCAACGCAAGAGCTGCAACTCAAGCTGAAAATACACGAGCCGTCACCATGCAAAACCTTTTTGAAGCTTGGATTGAGTTTTTAAAATTAACAAGCAACATCACTCCCCTCTGGATTAAGCGTCACGAAGACCGCTGGCGCTTACATCTCAAAAAAACGCTAGGAAACTTATTTGCGAAAGATGTCACCCGCGCTCATCTGGCTGCTGCTCTTGACGCAATGTCGCGCAAAGGTATTAAAGAAGAAACTCGCAAAGCATTGACCACACTAAATCTGATGCTCGACTACGGATTAACACGACATGCTATCGAACATAATCCTGCGCGTATGTTAAAACCTAAGGATTTTGCTGCAACTGCTGCGCGCTCGCGTGATCGCGCGCTATCATTCACCGAATTACACACACTTTGGAATGTGTTAGATCAAGCAACAGAGGCACGCAAAGGCATTGCTAAAACATCGATACTATCCACCATTACAGCAACTGCTATTAAACTTTTAATTTTGACAGGCGCGCGCCGTGGAGAAGTCGCCGGCATGCGCTGGGATGAATTCAATCTCGAAGCAGGCACATGGACATTACCCTCCAGCCGCACTAAAAATCGTAAACAACACGTTATTTACTTGGGAGAGCTCGCACTTATTCTTATCGAAGCACTTAGACCGTTAACAGGTAACACAGCATTTGTGTTCGATACCGGTCGGGATACCGGACACATTCATACTGATACTCTTACCGCCGCAATCAACCGATTAAAAAAATCAGCGCCGCTAGATAAGTTAAAATCTTTCACTATTCATGATTTACGCCGTTCAGCTGCAACCGCATGGGGAGAACACCTAAAAGTTAAACCACATGTGATTGAGCAAATGCTAAACCATCAGCCGCTTAATAAGTTAATTGCAATTTATCAACGCGCCACTTATGCAGAAGAGCAAAAAGCAGCATGGTTAGCATGGGGTGAAATGGTTGAACATCAGGTAGCACGCGCCCCAGGGAATGTAGCGCCGATGCGAAATGCAGTGAATAGTTAACGTTCTATTATTTTTTAATTTACGGGATAAGAAACACAATGGATATTAAAAATTGGAACAGAGGTACATTACTTCATGAGATCAGTAATCTTAGCTTTGCTCTATCGCTCAGAAAGATTTCTATTGAAAATAACGGGTTGAAAAAGCCTAAACAAAAAATTTATGAAAATTCTGAATTGAATAAAAAAAGCGACACTGAATTACGTAAAATTTATATTAAAGTAAAGAAGCAAATAGAAAAATTAAACACGCATTCAACGGAAAAGCCTGACCATCACGCGCTTTATAATGAAACAATCGCGCTTCTTAATAAAAAAGACCAAACTATCGTGCAATTACAACAACAATTGGAATCTAATAACAACAATCAATTGCACACTCGAACAGAAAATTCCTATCAGAATATTATTGCCATACTTTTAGAGTATATCAGCGGCAAAACACCTAGCGTTGAGAAACATCCTTCATTTGTTAATGAAGCCCAGCTTATCAATACTCTCGCTGAAAAATATAAGGGTTATAATGGTATATCAGTAAGCAATCTATCCCGAAAACTTCCCGCTGTACGAAAAAATTTCGAGACACAATAAATCTTCCGCAATTGCATAGCTCATCGCTGCAATTGCGGTGAATTGCCTAAAAAGTCGCTCTAGGATGAACGCATGTTCAATCAAACAAGAGCGATCCAACATGAATACATTGCCACAAACCGGTTATCTCCGACTTAGACAAATTTTAGGTAGCAAAAAAACTACCCCACCTATTCCTGCAATAATTCCTGTCAGCAAATCCACATGGTGGGAAGGTGTAAAAACTGGACGATTTCCCAAACCAACAAAGCTCGGTCCGCGTATAACCGTATGGAAAGTCGAGGATATTCTAGCTCTACTTCAGAAAGTCTAAGTGAAGCGGAATTAGTATAGAAATGCTAAAAAGGATTTTAGCTATGATAATACCATTCAATAAACGATGCTCAGAATCATACTTATTCGAACAGAAGCAACAATACTGTTACCGCAAATCTAATGAAGAACTCAGAATCTCAAATGAGAAACTGTCTTACAAACTAGATGAAATCTTGCAAATAATAACCGCGGCATCAGGCAACTCAATTACAGATAAAATTATTCACTACACCATTAAAAACTCAAAATTTTGGTGGGTGACGAATGAGTAAAATTGAACTCGCACGTTCAGCACTTACCTATCTTGATGCTGCCTGCTCTCGGGAAGATTGGATCCGTATAGGGATGTCAGCAAAATCAGCCGGTTTGTATTTTGAAGATTTTCACAATTGGAGCAAGAATGCTGAAAATTACGCAGGAGAAAAAGACTGCAAGAACGTGTGGAAATCATTTAATGAATCAGGAGCAATAAAATCCGCAACTCTTTTTGGTATGGCTCGCTCAAAAGGGTGGCAAAATCCAAATAAAATGCAAATCAATGTGGTAAATGAGAATGACCATAATAGTTACCAAAAAGAAAAGTCGTCTCAGCAGCCCCATAATGACGTTACAAACAAATATGCAGTTGATGTTTGGGAAAGATGCTTGCCAGCTTTGCCTTATCATGAATACATTTTGCGAAAACAAGGTAAGTCCGATGGGTTACGTTATTACCCTTCTGCCGAACAAGCATTAATAATTAATGGAGAAAATGTTGCAGACTATTTGGTAGTTCCATGCTGGAGCGAGATGCGCCTTCAAAGCCTACAGTTTATTTCGCCGAATAAGAAAAATAAATTGAATTTGCCTCGCGCATCTTTCAGTGATGGTTATTTTTCCGTAGGCGAGATAAACGATAGAATTTATATTTGTGAAGGCATAGGTCAAGCATGGGCAATAAATAAAGCGAGTAGAGCTGCTGCTGTAGTTTGTTTTGGCTCCGGCCGCATGAAAATTGTAGCTAATATTCTGCGCGCAAAATATCCCAACGTACGTTTAGTTATAGCGCCAGACCGTGGGCAAGAAAAAAAAGCTTGTGAAACTGCGAGCGCTGTTGGTGGGCAATGGATAGAGTTACCGCAAGATAAGCCTTCAAATTATGATGCAAATGATTATGCTCAAGATCATGGCTATGATGAACTAGCTCATGTGTTGGCGTGCGTAAAAATTCCTGAATTGCGCTACAAATTACTTTCCAGCACAGATCTTCTCAACACGCCTCCAATGCGCTGGATTGTACATGGTGTAATTCCTGAAAAAGGATTAGCTGCTATTTATGGGGCAAGTGGAAGTGGCAAAAGTTTTCTTATTCTTGATATGGCTTTTGCTATTGCTACGGATGAAATCTATTGGTTTGGTCGCCGCATTACTCATGTTCCGGTAACTTATATTTGCTTAGAGGGTGACGCAGGATTAGGTAAACGCATTAAAGCTTGGAGCTTATATTTCAAAAAACCTTTGCCTGATGCTTTACGATTTATTGTGCAACCTTTCAATCTACTGAGCGAGGACGTTTCTGAATTAGCCAAGTCAGTGATTTCTATTGGAGGAATGGGTGGTCTAGTAATAATTGATACTTTAAATCGTGCAGCACCCGGCATTGATGAAAATTCATCGAAAGATATGGGGAATCTTATTGCTGCTGCCAATAAACTTCAAAACCAAATAGGCGGCCTAGTTCTGCTAGTGCATCACACTGGTAAGGATGCAACTAAAGGATTGCGTGGTCATTCAAGCTTGTATGCTGCACTTGATGGCGCTATTGAAGTTATCAAAACCGACACACGCCGTGAATGGAGCGTAGCTAAATCTAAAGATGACGTGACAGGTGATGCGAACTCTTTCAAGTTGGAAGTCGTTCAGCTAGGTTTTGATGACCAAGACCAGGAAATAACATCTTGTGTAGCCTTGTTTGATGATTCTAAAAATACTTTTAAAAAGAAAATATCATTAGGTAGCAATCAAAAAATAGCTTTGGAAGAAATAGATAAGCAATTGCATAACTCACTTCATACTGACAAAGAAGATGCTCCAACATCAACTAAATGTCTTGAGTATGATAAAGCTGTTTCGTTGGTTGCTGAGCGAATACCTACTGATATAAAACATCAAAAAACCCGTGCCATTAGTGCGATTGCTGGGCTTGTAGGAAAAAAATATCTGGGCATGAAGAGCGGTTGGTTATGGCGAATTTGATTACCCCTTAATTCCCTTCCCGCTTTTCCCACCTCCTATAGGTGGTGTGGGAAATGCGGGAAAACGGGAACATTCCCGAAAAATCCCGAAACGGGAAAAATGGGAAAACGGGGAAATATTGCGGCATTAAGGACATCTAACGGTTAGATTGAATTTATAACTTGTTCTTATCAACGAAAGATCAAGATGATTACGTTTTAGGGAGGCATATATCTATGACATTTATCGCCGGACAATCGGGTAATACAAAGGGACGCACACCTGGCGTACCTGACAAACGTACCCGCTTTCGTAGGCTCCTTGAGCCTCATGCAGAAGAGTTAATACAGGTATTAGTTGAACAAGCTAAAAAAGGAGACTCTACGGCTTTAAGATTGTGCATTGAGCGCCTAATACCAAGAGCCAAGAGCGAACCAATCGATATTTCCTTACCAAGTGAATTAACAACTGATGCAGTAATTAAGTTAGGTGATCAGATTTTAAAAAGAATGGCTGCTCAAGAAATCGCCGTTGAGGAAGGTAAAGATTTATTCCAAATAATAGAAGCGCACATGAATATTGTTGGAATGTCAGATTTATTAAAACAATACACGGTGTTAAGTGAGCAATTTAGAAAATATCAAGAAGGATCACCTTTATTACGATTTAATTCACAGCAAGAAATAAATAGGAGATATAAATATGGAACGTAAAAACAGTAAATTAGAAGTGTTAGAAGATAGTATTTTTCCCGTTTTACTTGATGCAGCAGAAAATAAATCGCCCCTTAAAGATGCTGCTCAACGCGCTGGAATGCCTTATACATCTTTCAAACAAATATTGAAGCAAATTGATTTATCGCATAAAAATGCCGCTACTCAAAAAAACCGGGAAATAATAAATGAAATTAAGCGGATCGCTCAAGAAATAATGGCAACCATAGAAACGATATCATTAAAAAAATAGCTTAATTGCCTATCAAAAATAGCGGGATGATTACCCAAATTGAAAGCCCGCATGCAAATGCCATATTATTTATAATGGTATATTCCATTCCCCCTTGGGAGGCTGGACGCCAAATGAATACTCCCACAAGTATGACAGCATACACAATAAAACATTCTTTCAGTTTTCTTTTGATATTGCCCATTTGCGGAATCAGATGAATTAGCTAAGTTCATTAAGGTATTTATTCAATTAAAAAAATCTGACAAGCTTTTTTTGCTTAAAAAAACAGAATAATTCAATGCTAGCTACATTCAGCCATAACTATACTTGACGCGTCAAAAGGACTTCCTTAGCATGCTGAACCATGTAAAGCGAAATCCGCGCAAGTTCACTTTTTGAACAGTCCAAGAAAAAGGAGTTACTTTGGTCAAGACCATAGCAGGGATGTTGGGTATTAAATGTTCCGACTATGACAACATTAAATTTGCTAAAGATTTTAGATCATTCTACTAACTGGAATGACATTTATAATCAATTACTAAAATATAATGCGCCTGATAAAAATCACGCAATAGGAAAGCTGTTTGAAGATTTTTGCAAACATTATTACCTGACCGAACCCTCAGTAAAAAATGAATATAAAAATGTCTGGTTCTTTTCGGAAATCCCACAGAAAATAAAAAACAAGCTCAACCTTGGTAAAATTGACCATGGAATCGATCTTGTCTTGGAAGGACATGACGACACCCTTTCAGTGGTGCAATGTAAATTTAGGAATGACCAAGCACGCAACATTTCATGGACGAAAGATAATTTGGCAAACTTATTTGCGGATGGTGATAAGGCTGACTACTTTATTGTATTTACGAATGCTTCTGGTCTTGATAGTCATTCATTAAAGAAGAAAACTAATCAACTAAAGATTGTAACCCTCGGAAATTTATTAAACATTTCTTCATCAACCATTAATGAAATAAAAAATGCTATTGATGGTACACCTGTTAAACCTGCTGTTAAAGAACCGCGAGAATATCAGCGTAAAGCGATTCAAGAAGTTATCAAGGGTTTTGAAAATAGCGACAGAGGTCAACTAATATTACCCTGCGGTGCAGGTAAAACACTTGTTTCGTTATGGATCAAAGAAGCATTAAATTCAAAGCATACGCTTGTACTTGTCCCCTCATTAGCATTGCTTCGACAAATAAAAAATGAATGGGCTGTAAACAACAAGAGATTTACTCCCTATATTTGTGTATGTTCAGAAAAAGATATTGATAAAGGTAAAGATCGCACAATAGTTCATGCGTATGAAATTACGGGAAAAGTCTCAACCGATTCTGATGTAATTTGGAATTTTTTAAATAGCCACCAAGAAAGTATTATTTTCTCTACATACCAAAGTTTAAAAGCGGTTTGCGAGGCGGTTAAAGGTACAAGGTTCATGTTTAACCTTGCTATTTGTGATGAGGCGCATAAAACATCAGGCAGTAAGCTCAGTAAATTTGGGCTTATTCATGCAGATTCAAATATCCCAGTCAAAAAGCGCCTCTATATGACTGCCACTCCAAGAGTTTTATCTGATGATTTAAAAAAAGAATTAAATGATAAAGTGATTAATTATCTTCACGACATGGATAATCATCATATTTTTGGCGCTGAATATTATAGAATGAGCTTTAAAGAAGCGATAGATAAACAAATTCTTGTAGACTACCAGATAATCGCAATTGGAGTTGATGACTACGAACTTGTGCAGGCTATCAAAAAACGTAGATACGTCTCAGATAATGAAACAGTTGATGAAGTCGCAAATAATTATGCCCTTGAAAAATTCATGCTGAAATATAGCGCAACACATGCAATTACTTTTCATTCCTCTGTTAAAAAAGCAAAAGCCTTTCAAGAAAGACATCTTGAAATGTATCAAGCTGTAGATACATACCATGTTAATGGTGAGCTTAGTACGAATGAAAGAAGTATACGAATGAAGGAGTTTGAAAGATCGCCAAAATCTATAATAACAAATGCACGCTGTCTTACTGAGGGCGTTGATGTGCCGACAATTGATATTGTATATTTTTGTGATCCAAAAAATTCAAAAATTGACATTGTTCAGGCGACTGGTAGAGCGTTAAGAAGGGCTGACCATAAAGGAAAAAAACTAGGTTATGTGGTTGTGCCTATTTTCCACAGGAAAGAGGAGAAATTAGAAGAGACAATTGAATCTGGGGCATTTAAAAACTTAATCGAAATAATTAAAGCTCTATGTTCGCATGATGAACGACTAGTTGATGAAATAAGAAAAATTAAAATCGGGTTAGGTAAAAGAAAGCTAAGCTCTCAGCATGTTTCAATTGAATATTGTCAAGAGTTAATAACATTAACCGGATTTGACGAAAAACTGAAAGAAAATTTATTCATACAAACTATATCTAAAGTGCGCACACCTTGGAGATCTTTTAACGAAGCAAGAGAATTTTCACATAGCCTAAAATTATCTTTAGTATCTGAATGGATTGCTTACGCTAAAAGCGGTAATAAACCAGACGATATTCCAGTAATGCCATATGAAACGTATAAAAATAAAGGCTGGATATCATGGGGAGACTGGCTAGGTACTTATAGAATAGCCGATAAGAATAGAATCTTCAGGTCATTTATAAAAGCACGGGAATTCGCTCATAATTTAAAATTAAAAAGTGGTGATGAGTGGAGGGGTTACTGCAAAAATGGCAGCAAGCCAGATGATATTCCTGCAGATCCAAGGAATGCTTATAAAAATGATGGATGGGTATCTATGGGGGATTGGCTTGGAACTGGAACAATTGCATCCCGCAAAAGAAACTATCTGACTTTTGTAAAAGCACGGACATTTGTTCGTAGTTTAAAGTTAAGTAACCAGTCCTCTTGGTTAAGATATTCAAAAAGCAGCGATAGACCAAACGATATTCCTACAAATCCTCAAACTGTTTACAAAACAGAAGGATGGAAATCTATGGGAGACTGGCTAGGTACTGGAAAAATCGCAAATAAAAACAGAAAATATCGCTGCTTCACAGAAGCGAGAGAATTTATACATACATTGAATCTAAATGGTGAGGCCGATTGGAGGACTTATGCCAAGAGTGGGCGCAAGCCTCATGATATCCCTGGAGATCCCGCACATATTTATAAAAATCACGGTTGGAAATCTTGGGGTGATTGGCTTGGTACTGGAACGGTTGCGCTTTACAACAGAACCTATCAATCCTTTGAAAAAGCGCGACAATTTGTCCACAACTTAAAATTAATTAGTCAGGTTGCTTGGCTAAGTTATTGCAAAAATGCTAACAAACCGGATGATATCCCTGCAGATCCACGCAAAGTTTACAAAACCACTGGATGGATATCTATGGGTGACTGGCTTGGGACTGGAAAAGTTGCTCCTCAAGATATGGTTTATCGCTCTTTTGGTGATGCTAGAAAATTTGTTCATGCTTTAAAATTAAAAAATGAAGCTGCGTGGCAAATTTTCTGTAAAGGTGGCAATCGACCTTCTGACATCCCAGCCAGACCAAATCAAGTCTACAAAGACAATGGATGGATATCCTGGGGGGATTGGCTAGGCACGTACAGAAAAGCTGATAAAGATAGAGTCTTTATACCATTCACCGAAGCCAGAAGGTTTGCGCGTGCCTTAAAGTTAAAAAATCAATTTGATTGGTTTAAATATTGCAAAAGCAAAAACAAGCCAGATGATATCCCTGTCAGTCCTAGCAAGAGTTATGAAAATCAAGGCTGGATATCCTGGGGTGACTGGCTTGGGACTGGAAAAATTGCAAATCGAAATAAAAAATATCGACCATTTTTAGATGCTCTAGAATTTGTACGCGATTTAAAATTGAAAAATACTAATGAGTGGATTACTTACTCCAAAAGTGAGAGCAAACCAAAGGATATTCCTGCTGATCCTCGTGTCGTTTATCGAGATAAAGGTTGGGCTTCCATGGGTGCTTGGCTCGGAACAGAAACGATTGCTTCTCGAAATATGATTTATCGTTCTTTTGATGATGCCAGGAAATTTATACACTTATTACAATTGAAAAATGAGCAGGAATGGAGAACCTATTGTAAAAGTGGAAATAAACCATGTGATATTCCCGCGCACCCCCAGACCGTTTACAAAACCAAGGGTTGGGAATCAATGGGCGACTGGCTTGGCACAGGAAGAATTGCAAATCAAAATAAAAATTACCGCTCTTTCTCAGAAGCGCGTAATTTTGTTCATGATTTAAAATTAAAAAATGGTGCTCTGTGGAAAATTTATTGTAGAAGCGGGAAAAAACCCGCCGATATTCCCTCCTACCCCAATGATGTTTATAAAAATCAAGGCTGGAAATCCATAAGTGATTGGCTCGGCACAAGAAAAATTAATAGCAAGTAAATGGGGATAACGATGAGCGAATGGGAAATAAAAAACATACAAAACCAATTAGACCGACTGGATAAAAAAGTATGGAAAGATTCTACGACCAATTTTATTTGGTTGATAGTATTGAGCAACATTATATTTTGGCTGCTAATCGCTCATATCAGTTTGAAGCATGACTTTAATGCCGCCGTGTCAGATCAACAACATCCATTAAAAACAAACGAGACAAAACAAAAAGATAAAAGTACTTAAATTTAATATTAAAAAATCATCTTTGGATGCATGGAGTATTATCACGGGGCAAGTAATCAGCCCCTGTTATTTTGAATTAATTTAATTTAACAAGTTCACCAACTGACAAATTCACTGTGATATTAAATTTTTCTTTGATTGTGGCTTTAAATGCTTCAAGCGACTGCGAGATGAATCTCATATTTTGTTCAATTTCGATTTTATATTGGGGTAAATTTGTATTTGCAAATTGTAATAAGTTTTGTCTTGTTAAGTTAGCATCATCCTCCTTATCCATCAGTCTTTTTGCTTCGTTAAATCGCTCTAATGTATTTAATACCTTGAAGTATTTTTTGTTGCTTATAAAAATGCTCTGCAATATTTCAGCTATACCGCGTTGATCATTTCCCGCGAATAATAAGACTTCACTTATGTTTTTAATATTAACGCCTAAATCTTTATAAAAGGGGAAATCTTGTAAAACTGTAACCATCTTATCTCTGGTGACCATACCTGACTCAACGTCTTTAAGCTGTACAATTCGATATTCAATATCTTTAAGCAGACCTCCAAGCTCTGATTGTTGCATAGCAAGACAAAAACAAACTGAGTGGCAAGTTGCAGTTAACTTGTTTCGTGACTTTTTACGATCTTTTGCCTCTTCATGATGCCGTGTATATAAATATGTAGCAAATCCACCAACTGCTGAAGATGCAAACCAACCAAATCCTGTTAGAAACCAATTTAACATGATGCACCCCTCTTCAATGTTATTAGTATTGCTTTCTACTATTATGGGGGTGTTTTTTGTATTTTCAATCTGCGCAGTCATTAAGAGTAATTTTTACATGCTAAGAAGGAGTACCGCCCAACTTCTAGGTACCTACATAGGCACCCGACAGAAAAAATTAACTTTCTCATCGAAGGCTTGTTGAAAAATTCTCTTATTAATCATGGCGTCCCGGGGCGGATTCGAACCGCCGACCTGCCCCTTAGGAGGGGGCTGCGCTATCCATCTGTGCCACCGGGACTTATCTTAAATTGGAAACAAAAAGATACCTGAAACACAAATGGATTACAAAAAAGAAGTCTATCGAATTGAGTTGGTACCGAGAGTCGGAATCGAACCGACACGGTGTCGCCACCACCGGATTTTGAATCCGGCGCGTCTACCAGTTCCGCCATCCCGGCACCTAAAAGAGGGGTGAGTATATCAAAGATTCGACTGGCGTCAACAGACCCTAAAAGATTTCCAGCGGATCGACATCTAACGACCAGCGCACGCGGTGTTTCTCTGGGATCCCCTCAACACACAGCAACAGCCGTTTCAACAATTGCTGCAAATTCGATCGCCGCTCAGATCGCAATAATAATTGCACGCGATGTTTGCCTGCACGGCGCGGCATGGGCGCTGCGATCGGCCCTGTCACATTAATATTTTTTTCGCTAATCTGATTTTTTATTTGTTGTAAAAAATGTGTTGCATGCTCGGCTTTGTGGGCTTCTGCACGAAACAATGCAAAAAAAACATAGGGCGGTAATTCAGCCTGTTTTCTTTCGCTTAATAAACTATCCGAAAACGTTTGATAATTTTCTTTGAGCAATTGCAACAATAAGGGATGATCGGCATGACGCGTTTGAATCAATACTTTCCCTAATTTTTCTTTTCGCCCTGCACGTCCTGCCACTTGCAATAATAATTGTCCCATGCGTTCTAACGCACGAAAATCTGCGCTAAAAAATCCACCGTCTGCATCGACAATCGCAACCAATGTCACGTTAGGAAAATGATGACCCTTCGCTAACATTTGTGTTCCAATTAATATTTGATGTTCTCCACTTTGAATGCGTGCGAGTAAATCATCCATCGAACCTTTTCGACGCGTTGTATCACGATCAATGCGTGCAATAGAATAATTTGGAAAATGCAGAGACAATGCTTTTTCAATTCGCTCTGTTCCCTGACCGATCGCTTGCAAATCCGTTGCGCCACATCCTTCACAACGTATCGCTACATTTCTTTGCGAACCGCAATGATGACAGCATAAACGCGCTGCACCATAATGATAAGTCATACGTATATCACATCGTTTGCATTGCGCCATCCAACCGCAAGTCTCACACATCATCACCGGTGAAAAACCGCGTCGATTTAAAAATAACATCACTTGATTACCGCTTTCTAATTGTTTTCGCACTTCATTCATCAACGGCGCAGATAATCCGTTTTCCAAAGGCATATGACGAACATCTAACAAATGAAATTGCGGCAACTCTGCACCGCCCGCTCGTTTTAATAATTTCAACGATTCGTAACGACCTTGCTGCACATTATGTAATGTTTCAAGCGACGGTGTTGCGGAACCTAATACGATAGGAATCGAATTGGAATGTGCGCGCATGATGGCAATATCGCGCGCGTGATAACGAAATCCGTCTTGCTGTTTAAATGACAAATCGTGTTCTTCATCAATGACAATCAATCCCAGCTTTACAAATGGTGTAAAAACCGCAGAGCGTGTACCAATCACAATTTTTGCAACACCTGTTTTCGCAGCAAGCCATGCTTGAAAACGCTGTTTCTCTGTCACCCCGGAATGCAAAGAAACCACCGGGACTGAAAATCGTTCGCGAAATCGTTGAATCGTTTGCGGCGTCAAGCCAATTTCAGGCACCAGCACCATTACTTGTTCGCCACGCTCGAGCACGCGCGCAATCGTCTGCAAATAAATTTCTGTTTTACCACTGCCTGTCACGCCATCTAACAAAATCACTTTAAAATTATTTTGAGAAGCTTGGATAGCTGCAAAAGCAGCCTGTTGTTCTGCATTCAATTCGAGCGGGGCGCTCGAGGTCGCCGAAATATTTTTTTCGATTTTCTTGAGAGACACTTCCGTCGATTTTCCCTGACGTAACCAAACGGGCAGAGCACTCAACATCACTTCGCCCACAGGATAATGATAGTAATCGGCCGCCCAACGGCATAATTTCAAAAGATCGGGTGTGAGCACGGGTTCTGCATCTAAACACTCGATGGCTCGTTTTAATTTATGAAGAGGAAAGTCGGATTGATGAGAGACTCCTACAAAAATCCCAATTAATTCACGTTGTTGAAAAGGGACTCGAAACCGTACGCCGGGCCGTAGTGTTTCCACAGGAAAACGCTCGGGCGGAAGATAATCAAAGTACCGCCGCAAGGGAGTGGGTACAGCGATTTGTAGTATGGGATTGTCAGGCGAATTCATGATGGGGGGTATCATAGCAATAAGCTTTGCTATGTTATACTGTCGCATCAAAATTCATTTAGCATATGAGGCGCGTTATGGCATATCCCTTAGAAGGAAACGACATCAACAAAGCGGTTGAAAAATTCGTGGATAAACTCATCAGCGAAGGTGGCATCTCCCCCAAAAATGCCGCTGAAAAAGAAGCGCTCGTGACTGAAGTAACAAAATCATTGAAAGCAGCGATCGGAGAAAAAATCCCTGCTGAATTATTTAAAGATCGCACCCAACAGTTAAAACTCACGTCATTGATTACTTGCGCCTCAAATAAACAAATCGCACAAAATGACAAACAATATACAAAAGCATTTCAAGATGCTTTCAATCCTCCGGAATTAGCCAAATCCCTATTTTCTCCCGATATGAATCCCGAGCTGGCAAAACGAAACATTTCCGCATTTTTATTGGCAATCACGCCGCCTGGCCCTGGCGCAAAAAAAAGATGCGACGAATTAGCAGAACGCATAGTAAAAGAAAAATCGAAAGAACCTGGTCAGGAACCAGATTCATCGCTTGAAATGCAATTGATGCGATCCATGGCAGCCTATTTTTATATGCGAAAAGAATTGGCAGATATGTACGCCTTTGGTTCTACGAATGATGGAACTCCCTTTTCGAGCATAGGGCCTCAAATAGGCAACTATGGAGCAGCGCCTGATATTTCCAATAAAGTTAACGCAAGTGGTTACTTGAATATGGACAATGATTTGAACAATCCTAATATTGATCCCACTGTTTCGAACCATATCAAAGTCAGTGAAGAAGGATTAGGCGCGCTTTTTGATTCAGTTTATTCTGAGTTGCGCGCTGATAGAGTGATTGCAGAGCCACCCAGACCTCACGGGCCTGGGACGATAGGTAGTCGTTAATGATGATGTCTCAATCTCTAAAACAATTCAGCCATGTTTTTTCTGAAATTCCATTCAATCGCATCTTAGGTTTGACGTTAGATGCGATTGAAAAAGATCATATCGTCATTAGTTTCACGATGAAAAAAGAATTAATCGGAAATTATATGCATGGTATTTTGCATGGTGGTGTTATTTCATCTGTGTTGGATATGGCGGGTGGTGCAGCAGCGATGGTTGCTGCTATTTACAAACACGAATCGGATGATTTAGAAAAAGTCACTGCTATTCTAAGCAAAGCCAGCACGGTGAGTTTAAATGTGGATTTTTTGCGTCCCGGGAAGGGCGAAAAATTTGTTGCGAAAGCGTATATCTCGCATTCAGGAAATCGAATCACGTTTACCCGGATGGAATTATATAATCAGGAATCGCTGTTGATTGCCTCGGGAAGTGCGGCGTATATGATTGGGTAAGTGTGGTGCTGTCATCCCCGCGAAGGCGGGGATCCATTAAGATAGATTCCCGCCTTCGCGGGGATGACATAGTAAGGAATAAAACACAATGCATCGCATACTGATCATGGGCGCAGGGAAAATTGGATCACTCATCGCAACTTTATTATCTCACTCAAACGATTATCAAATTTATCTTGCGGATATTCATATCGATACTGAATATTTGCAGCGTCTTTTTTCGAAAGCACCGCATCTAGAATTAATCAAACTCGATGCAAAAAATCCCACAGAGGCGGATGCGTTTTTGCGCAAAAATCCTGTCGATTCGGTTATTTCCAGTTTGCCGTATTTTTGCAACACGGCGATCGCTGAACTCGCCAAAAAATTTAATTTGAATTATTTTGATTTAACAGAAGATACGGAAACAGCGCGCATCATCACTGAATTATCGCAGAATGCGAAAACAGCATTTGTTCCACAATGTGGATTAGCCCCGGGTTTCATCAGCATTATTGCGAATGAATTGATGGGCCATTTTCCGATACTCGATACCGTTAAAATGCGTGTCGGTGCATTGCCCGTGAATATCAGCAACGCATTGCAATATTCATTAACTTGGTCAACCGATGGATTGATTAATGAATACGGCAATGTATGTCAGGCAATTATCAATGGCGAAGAAGTGAGTTTGATGCCGCTCGATGATTTGGAAGAAATTGAAATCGATGGGCTCGCGTACGAAGCATTCAACACATCGGGCGGAATCGGGACCCTAGCCAATTCTTACAAAAATAAAATAAATACGATTAATTATAAAACCATTCGCTATCCAGGACATTGTGAAAAAATACGTTTTTTGATGAATGATTTGAAGTTAAATCAAGATCGCGAGACATTAAAACGTATTTTAGAAAACGCCATTCCCAAAACAGGCCAGGATGTTGTGTTGGTCTATGTATCCGTCACAGGCAAACAAGAAAATGTGTACAGTGAAGAAAATTATGTAAAAAAATTCTACCCCCAAACGATTCATGACAATCACTGGTCTGCGATTCAATTGACCACCGCTTCTGCGATTTGTGCAGTAGTGGATAAAGTGATGATGGAACCCAAAAAATATAAAGGTTTTGTGAGACAGGAACAGTTTTCTCTCGATGATTTAATTCAAAATCGTTTCGGTCAATATTACGCATAAAGGATGCGAGAGGCATATATGGAAATATTAACCGCATTAAAATTAAATGAAAAAAATAAAGGGACGAGCACAGGATCTGCATGGTGGGCTGATACGACAAATCGCAGCGAAATTATTTCTTATAATCCCAGCAATGAAAAAATCATTGCCTCAGTTTACAACGGTAGTGAAACGGATTACGAAAAAGTCGTCGCCGAATCTCATCAAGCATTTTTTGAGTGGCAAAATTTCCCAGCACCTAAACGCGGCGAAATCATACGACAAATAGGCGATGAATTGCGCCAACATAAAAATGCGCTCGGTCATTTGGTTTCTTTAGAAATGGGAAAATCCAAACAGGAAGGTCTCGGAGAAGTGCAAGAAATGATTGATATGGCCGACTTGGCTGTCGGCCAGTCGCGCATGTTATACGGAAAAACCTTGCATTCTGAGCGCCCGGCGCATCGTATGTATGAGCAATGGCATCCGCTCGGTGTTGTGGGTGTCATTACTGCGTTCAATTTCCCTGTTGCAGTTTGGGCATGGAATGCATTTATCGCAGCGATTTGCGGGAACACGGTGATTTGGAAACCTTCTCCTAAAACACCGTTGTGCGCCGTGGCAGTGCAACATATTTGTAATGCTGTGATGGAAAGAAATCATTTGCAGGGCATTTTTTCTTTATTCATCACAGATGATAATCAACTCACAAAAAAATTCGCGAGTGATAAACGCATTCCGCTGGTTTCATTCACAGGATCGACTGCGGTCGGGCGAGAAATCAATGAAATAGTCGCGCATCGTTTGGGTCGAGCATTATTAGAATTAAGCGGCAATAATGCGATGATTATCGATGAAACGGCTAATCTAAAATTAGCCATTCCGGCTATTGTGTTTGGTGCGGTCGGAACCGCAGGACAACGTTGCACTACGACACGCCGATTATTCGTGCACGAAAAAATATATGACAAATTAGTGGCTGCATTAGTGAATGCTTATTCTCACATTACAATTGGCGATCCCCTGGATGAAAAAAATATCATGGGCCCATTGATAGATAAAACAGCTGTTGAACGATATCAAACAACGATTGCTGACATTCACAAAATGGGCGGAAGTATTTTATGCGGTGGTCATGTACTAGATCGTCCAGGATCTTTTGTCGAACCGACTTTGGTCGAAGCAAAAAATGATTGGGAAGTCGTTCAACGCGAAACATTCGCACCGATTTTATATGTGATGAAATATAAAACCCTGCAAGAAGCCATTGCAATGCAAAATCATTCGCCGCATGGTTTGTCTTCTGCGATGTTCACCAATCATCTTAAACACGCTGAAACTTTTTTATCAGCACAGGGCAGTGATTGCGGCATTGCGAATATCAACATAGGCACATCGGGTGCTGAAATTGGCGGCGCATTTGGCGGGGAAAAAGACACGGGCGGAGGCCGTGAAGCGGGATCTGATGCGTGGAAAGCCTATATGCGCCGACAGACGAATACGATCAACTGGAGTGAGGCATTGCCTTTGGCGCAAGGGATTCGGTTTGAAATCAGTGGCGACCCAGATTGAGCGGTTTCGTGTGGGAAGCGTCTTGTTTGAGATTTAGCGATGCAAAACGTTGTTCGAGAGAGTTAAACTTATCTTTATTTCCCTTGAGCAAAGATGATAAGCCCTCTAATTTTTTCGGAATAGAAAGTACGAATGAGCTAATCGATTTTCGAAGCTCTCCCATTTTTTCACAATATTTATCAAGATCACTCTTAGGTTTTTGAGTAACTATTTGAGGAGTTCCTTTGGGACGAACCGGAGAAAATTGATGTCCCTCCTCTATCCCATCATTAATTTGCTTAATCCCCATTGAAAAATTATTACTCGTTTCTTCTTTCGTTTTGATTATTTGTTGACGAACATTTTTTTCCAAATCTTCCAATAATGCTTGTGATTCTTGTAAAATTTTCTGCAATTCTTGATTGCTAGGATCTTTCGCAAGCGCTTCTGAAACCGCTTTATTAAATTCTATTCTTTTTTGTATTTCCTGCTCACACTCTGCAAGGATTTTTTTTATTTGTTCTTCTGCAATATCTTGTGCTTTTTTTAATTTTTCATCTCGAAATTTTTCGAGCTCACTGATTTCGTTTTTCAGTCGTTCTTCATCTGACTGCATGTTATTTTGTTGTGGATTCACCGAATCGTTTGGCATGGGCATCTCTCTCTGAAATGAATAAAATAATCTCTATTCATTATACACTATAGTTCTCCAAACTCATTATCTGGACAACTATAGCTAACGGTTTTTAATAAAACTTCCGTCCTGATATTCTTGAAATGCCGTGCGCAATTCTGCTTGTGTATTCATGACAATAGGGCCATACCATGCGATGGGTTCATTGAGTGGCTTTCCTGAAACCAATAAAAAACGTACAGAGCGATCCGTTGTGGTAACAGTGATATGTGTGCCATTTTTTTTGTATAAAACGAGCGTGCCATCACGACAAGGGCAGGAAGGACTCATATCAAAATAATTTTTTCCGCTCGCATCATGCGAAAATGGCGTACGAAGATGATCGAAATACGCTTCACCATCGATGACATACGCGAACACGGTATGGTTTTCTTTAACGACATGGGTGAATGTTTTTCCTGCAGGAAGTTCGACATCGAAATATTCTGGACTCGTTACAACATCTTGCACGGGGCCTCGGGTCCCATTGATTTCGCCACAAATGATACGCACTGTTGCGCCGTCTTTGGTTGCCACAATTGGAATTTCATTTTTTTTAATTCCACGATAGCGCGGATCCATCATTTTCGAACTGCTCGGTAAATTCGCCCACAATTGAAACCCTAACATTTGGCCTTTTTTATTACCTTTCGGCATTTCTTGATGGATGATGCCACTGCCTGCTGTCATCCACTGAACATCGCCGCTAGAAATATCACCTCGATGACCCATGCTGTCGCCATGCTCTACATCACCATCCAATACGTAAGTAATCGTTTCAATGCCGCGATGCGGATGCCAGGGAAATCCTGCTTTATAATCCTCTGGATTTTCAGAGCGAAAATCATCCAGCAATAAAAAAGGATCTAACATCGGCAGTTCATGAAAACCAAAAACGCGTTTGAGATGGACACCGGCTCCTTCAATCGTCGGTTCACTTTTCCAAATTTTATCGATGAGTCTTTCTGTGCGGGCGTTTTCCATAACAATCCTCCTTGTGTATACTCGATAACACATTAAATCACAAATTTTGACCCTTTTTGTTCCTGCAATGGCTCGTCGGCCTCCTGCGCTTTATTTGCATCCACAAAAAAGGGTCAAAATTTGTGATTTAATGTACTAGTGCCTCGTCCAAAAAGTTTTTCCGAATGCAACTCGGGAACGGGCATCCCTGCCCTCGATGCTTCCTTGCGTCCTGGTCGCAACGTCCCTCGTCAGCATTCGGAAAAACTTTTTTGACGAGACACTAGTATGCATTGAACGTATTGATAGAGGAATAATTTTCTGAATTTAAAGAAAAGCGGGTTAAATCTAGCTGAAATCGAATTTACATTTATTCGCGCATCGGGTCCTGGCGGACAAAATGTGAATAAAGTTGCGACGGCTGTACAGTTACGATTTAACGTCATCTCATCTTCTCTTCCTGAAAATGTGCGTCATCGATTATTAATTCTCGTTGGAAAAAAAATTACCGCGCAGGGTGAAATTATTATTAAAGCAACTCGCCATCGGACGCAAGAACGAAATAAACAAGATGCGTTAGATCGTTTATTAACGTTAATAGATCGTGCCGCAACTCCCATCAAAAAACGTAAGAAAACTAAACCGACCTATTCGTCGGTTCAACAGCGGCTTTCAAGAAAAAAATTGCGCGGGAAAAATAAATCATTGCGGAGTGGGAAGTTTTTTAAAGAAGATTAATTTAAGTGCTTGTCATCCCCGCGAAGGCGGGGATCCATTCAGAATAGACTCCCGCCTTCGCGGGAATGACAAAGGAGGCGTCGTTTAGTTCTGGCTCATTTCCAATTTTTTAATTTTTTCTGCCGACAATGACTAACACTATCCCCGCCACAATAGACAGGCCGCCCAATATAGGAGGAAAGTGAACTGTTTTTTCAGTATTTGCGGTAAGTTGAAGATCACCTATCTGAGCCACTTTTTCTTGTTTCGTATAAGTAAATCCCTGATAGGCAAATGTTGCGATACCCACTAAAATTAAGATAATTCCAATCACGGTTGTAGTTGCTTTCATAATGATCTTCCTTGTAAACGTAAATGGTGTCAGACTTGCACAATCGTACACAATTACATATTTTCATCGAAAGTACAATTGTGCAAGTCTGACCCCCACTTCTTATTGATTAATATAATGTATTTTTGAACGCCCTCGAGTTTTATAATACCAGATATCGACACATATGTCGATATCTGGTATTATAAAGAAGGAGGGTGATGCTAATATGAAACAATATAATCCCAGACAAAGTGTAGAGCTATTCCATCTGCTTTTCCTGTATCAGCTAGGCCGAAAAGTTGATAAAAAACTTTATGCTTTGAAAGGTGGGTGCAATATGCGTTTTTACTTTAAAAGTATAAGATATTCTGAAGATATGGATATCGACATTCAAATTATCAATAAAGATACATTGTTTAAAAATGTTAACAAGTTTCTAAGCTCTGCACCATTTAATACTATCCTACAAACTCAAGGTATAGAAATATTAAACATAAGCACTCCCAAACAAACACTAACAACTCAGAGATGGAAAATTGAATTAAAATCGAAATACACTGCGCTGCCTTTACATACTAAAATAGAATTTTCGCGGCGTGAATTTGAGGATGATGCAATTTATGAGCCTGTTGACTCGCAAATAATAAGACAATACTCACTCCCGCCATTTATGGCGAATCATTATTCTATCCAGAGTATCTTTCGACAGAAAGTTCGTGCATTAGCTTTACGAAGCGAAACCCAATCTAGAGATATTTTTGATTTATATTTTCTTATTGGCTCAGGAAATCATTTTAAATTAGATAAAAATACTATTACTGTGTTAGAAGATGCAAAATCCAAAGCTCGAGAAATCGCTTTTGAAGATTTTAAAGGACAAGTCGTAGCTTATTTATCTGATGATCAACAAAAAGAATATGATGATGTATCAGTGTGGGACGTTATTGTAAAAACTGTTATAAAATCGATGGATGACTATAAACATGAAGTTAATTGACGTTTATACGAAATTAAAACAATTAAATTTACCCGTCATTCAAACTAATGATGTTGCAGCTTATCTTGATATCAACGTTAATCACGCAAATAAATTGTTATCTAGAATTTCTGAAACAGCCCAGCTTATTCATATCAAACACGGTCTCTGGTTATTTCCCGATACTGACGCATTAGTATTACCAGGTTTTTTGACCGCACCTTTTCCTTCATATATATCCTTACAGACTGCTTTGTATTTTCATAATATGATTTCACAAATACCCAATATTATTTACGCTGTTTCAGTGGGTAGAGCAAAAATTTATAAAACTCCCATGGCCACAGTCTCAATACATCATATACATCCTTCATTTTATTTCGGGTATGAAGAGAAAGGCATAAATGGATTATTAAAAATCGCATCTCCTGAAAAAGCATTGCTCGATATTTTTTACTTAAGCCAAACAAAAACAAGATTATTTAAAGCATTGCCTGAAGTGAAATTGCCTAAAAATTTTAAAATGGCAGTTGCAAATAGAATGATAGAAAAAATTACCTCTGTTCGAAAAAGAACTCTTGTACAGCGTAGTTTTTCGGAGTTTATTAATGTTAACGCAAATCTGGGTTGATGCCGATGCATGCCCCAATGTAATAAAAGAAATTTTATTTCGCGCAGCGAATCGCACTAAAATAGTTTTCACATTCGTTGCGAATCAAGTGATTCTGTTACCCATTTCACCGTACATTAAACAAAAAAAAGTGGCGCCTGGATTTGACGTCGCTGACAATTATATTGTTGAGCATATGCAAAGCGGTGATTTAGTGATTACCGCTGATATTCCATTAGCCGATGAGGTAGTTAAAAAAAATGGGTTTGCACTCAACCCAAGAGGAACGCTTTATTCTCAAAGTAATATTAAAGATCGCTTAGCTACCCGAAATTTGCATGAGACGTTAAGAAGTAGCGGCATGTTATCTGGCGGACCAATAAAAATTAGCCAGAAAGAGATTCAAGTTTTTTCTAATGCCTTGGACCGATTTCTTACCAAAAAAACCGTGTAAGGGCAGACCTGTGCGTCTGCCCAAAAACGTTTACGCTGGACTCTGCGGACGCATGCCTAATGTTGGCTGATCTCTAGGCGTTTCACCAAGATTATTAGTATGAGAAGCACTTTCTCTTGTTTTTATTGTAACCAGGGCTTTTGCTGATGCTTCAATTTCTTTACTTTTTTTTGCTGCTAATAAATTATTACAAGCTTCATCTATTCCAAATTGAAAAGCACGGTCAACATTTATATCTTTTTTAGCAGAAACTTCATAAAAAGGAATGGCTAGTTTACGCGCTAATTCTTTTCCTTGAGCAGCTGTTATTTTTCTTGGAGGTGTTTCCTTACTTTCTACTTCTTGTTCAGCATTACCATCCGCTTTAGTCCCAATTAAAACGATAACTACTTTTTTATTCTGATCCTTCGCATCCTTTATGGTTTCATCATAATACTTCTGGATTTGTTGAAACGATTTTTCATTCGTTACATCATAGAGTAGATAAGCAATATCAGGCGCAATAACTTCTCTTGGCCTCTCATGAATTTTGGCTAAAATTAACTTTTTGTCGTTTACGCCTTCTTTCTGATAAAAGTCGTAGTCTGTATCTTTAGACCATCCAGAGTACGTTTTAAGCACAAAACGTCTTGCAAAAGCCGTTTTTCCTGTTTTATTATCGCCTTTTAAAACTACTTCTATTGTTGCGACATATCGACCACTGCTCATTTTAGTTGCTCTCTTTGAAATAAAAAAAATATTAACATGCCCAATATAATAATTACTAATAAAACATACTGATTGGAACAGAATTAAATGCGAAGTGGCGAAGGATACAAAATATTTGTCGCCCAAGGTCAAGTCTGGACAATTGACTTAAAGAGAAAAACGCTGGTTAATGTCAATGGAGAATGGTTTTGTAAAACTGAAAGAGGGGAAAGCTGGGGTTCTTATGAAAGTTAAATTGAGCGATCTTGTAGAAGCGATCGAGTTTCATTCAGACGAAGCACGGTCCTTTATCCACTTAAAAAAAGGTGAAATTTACTTAATTAGTGATGAGGCAATTCGCATCGCGGAAGATGATGATCATGACTATCCGGATTGGCAAAAGGAAGATGTCAAAATTGCAAAAGACTATTTGGACAATGAAAATGATTACCTTTCTTTGCCTTCACAATATGAAGTGAATGAGCATCAAATAATGGAAGATTTTATCTCAAATTTAGAGGATGAAAAAATAGCAGGTCAATTGTCAATTAGTCTGAGAGGGAAAGGCGCTTTCAGACGTTTTAAAGACAATGTGATTTTATTGGGCATCGATAAGGAGTGGTACCAATTTAGGGATGAGAGATATAAAGAATTTGCTGTTGAATGGTGTGAGGAAAACGAGATTGCTTTAGAAGTGTAATCACAAAAAATATTAGCGATGCGATTTTTGCGGGCAATATTTAATTTTGCAGCGGGTGAATATGAGAATGCCAAGGGCCAATCGCTCATTCTTGAGAACCCTGTTAAGCGACTGTCACATACGCGCGCGTGGTATCGTGTTGAGCGCAGTACAGGTAAATCAGCGGCATTGCGTGATTACTTCTTGTTAATCCTTTTCACGGGTCTTCGCCGCGAAGAGGCTGCAAAATCAACTTGGGATCACATAGATTTGAAAGCTAAAACGGTAACAATTGTTGACACCAAGAATCATCAAGCGCATGTGTTACCATTATCTGATTTCTTGTATAATTTGCTACTTTCCCGTCAACAACAATCCGCAACAAATTTTGTCTTTCCTGGCGATGGTAAAACTGGCTATATCGTTGAGCCGCGCAAGGCCATGGAAAAAGTAATCAAACAGTCTGGTGTGACGTTTACTTTACATGACTTGCGAAAAACTTTTATTACCATCGCTGAGAGCCTTGATATTCCCGCGTACGCATTAATACGATGTGTGCTTTTGCTAATGATTTTCATAACTTTGGCGGCGGCTATATTGTTATTGGAGTAGAGGAAAATAATGGGAAGCCTATTTATCCGCCACGGGGTATTGATGTTACGCAACTTGATAAGATGCAAAAAGATGTTCTCAGTGTTTGTTCGCGCTTAAAGCCAGCGTATACACCAATCATTTCCCATGAAAAATTCCAAGATCGAGATATATTGATTATTTGGGTACCAGGCGGAAATGATAGACCTTATACAGCACCAATGACGCTAGGAAAAACTAGCGATCATAAACATTACATCAGAAAATTTTCTAATACGGTTATTGCAAAAAATGAAGAACTAAGTGAATTAATAAGATTAACAGCAACCATCCCATTTGATGATCGAATTAATCACCATGCTTCTCTTGAAGATATTAAATTACCTTTAATTCAATCTTTTTTAAAAGAAATCGAAAGTGATTTGCTTGAAGAATCGCGCACTATGCCTTTAGTTGATTTATGTCGCCAGATGGCCTTAATCGATGGCGGAAATGAATTTATAAGACCGCGCAATATTGCGCTTTTATTTTTTAACGATCAGCCAGAGAAATTTTTTTCCTATGCTCAAATTGATGTAGTGCATTTTCCTGATGATGAAGGCGGAGACATTATTGAAGAAGCAATTTTTAAAGGCCCTTTAGATCATCAACTACGCTCTGCATTACGGCATATAAAAAATAATTATATTGCAGAACGCGTATTAAAAATCCCAGGCCAAGCAAAAGCCAATCGTTTTTTTAACTATGCGTATGAAGCAGTTGAGGAAGCATTAGTGAATGCTGTTTATCACCGCAGCTATGAAATCAGAGAGCCGATAGAGGTGCGGATCAATCGTACGAGTATTAGTGTCGTTAGCCACCCTGGGCCTGATCCTTCAATTAAAGATGAAGACATTGAAGCTGGGAAATTAGTAAGTCGGCGTTATCGTAATCGACGTATAGGGGAGTTTTTAAAGGAATTAGACTTCACCGAAGGAAGAGGTACGGGAGTGCCAAAGATACATAGGTCATTGAAAAATAATGGTTCACCAGCTCCTGTTTTTCATACTGATGGGGTGAGGCAATCATTTTGGACGGAAATTAAAATACATCCTGAATTTCTAAAAGAACATGGGCCTTTTGAAGCCCAAGTCGAGGCCTATGTTGAGGCCCAAGTCGAAGCCCAAGTAAGAATTTCAGAAACAGAATTAAAAATACTTCAATTATGTCTGAGAAGGCCAGTGGGAAATAAGGATATTCTTCACGAACTGGATTATAAATCACTTAGCGGTAATGTTAAAAAGGCACTGCAGCGCTTAAGAAAAATTGACGCAATAGGCTATACGATTCCGGATAAACCTAGAAGCAAGCATCAGCAGTATGCAATTACCGCAAAAGGTAAAAGTATTTTAGGAGTGAAGCAATGAATCATTGCAAGATGCATCAGTAAATTACGAAGTGGCGCAGGATACAAAACATTTGAATCGTATAATGCAATAAAATTAGCCATTACTTAATATCCTAATCCTAAATCCTGGTCTTGCTCAGCAAGTTTTTCTAAAGTTTTTAATCGTTGCTTATCAATTTTAGATTTGTAATCTAAAATATCCCTGGCAAGTACACGGCGTCTGGTACCGACTTTTCGGAAAGGAATTTTCCCGTCATTTAAAAGAGTAATCAAAAAGGGTCTTGATACATTCAATAAATCTGCTGCTTCTTGTGTGGTTAATTCCGCATGGATAGGCATTAAAGTAACAGCATTGCCATTAGCCATTTGCGATAAAATGACTACAAGCAGTTTAAGTGCGCCGCTTGGAAACAAGATACTTTCTCCTTCTTTACCCCCTTTAACTATCCGAAAAATGGGCTCTTTCTTTTCTCGCATTAAGGCTAAAAGAATTTTCCGTGACTTTTCAGCTAGTGCCACTTCTTTCGCTGAAGGTAATGCTGGTTCTGCTAATTTTGACGGAATATTCATAATGGGCTCCTGTATATATAATAATTATAATCAGCAATCGAAATAAACGCAACGAACGAATTTAAAGAAATAATCGAATTATTAGAAATATTTAGATTTTAATAATAAAAATATAGGGTTAAGGGCCGTACAAATAGCAAGATTACAAGTCATTTACCGGTAATATGAAGCGGGGTTAGATCAAGGATCACACACGATTTTTTGTAAAAAAAATCATGATAAATATATCATGGGGCGATATAATTAGGCTATGCTTATAACATATCAGAAGGTGATACAAATAGAATGGCTCAGGATGAATCAATAGATAACCTATTCGATCTAAATGGTGAAAAATTCATTATCGATGAAAAATTAGGTTTATGGGTAAAATTTGAGATAAAGAAGGTTGAACCTACGCAAGGATCGGCCACATGGAATTAAATATTCTTTTACTTTGCATGATGGCACCAATAAAAGAATTATGGGATTTGATAATGCGCATGTGCTCGAATAGGGTGGAAAGAAAAATGTTTCTCCTAAAAAAGTTTTTGATCATTGGCACAGGGATGGCATCGACGAAGGACGGCCGTATAAATATGTAAATGCAGGAAAGTTATTGGCCGACTTTTGGAATGAAGTCGATAAAAAAATTAAAGAAATTAAAGGAGACTAAAATGAGTCACGCTAAACATAAGGTTGTAAAAGTAGGTATTATGCCGTTTGAAGATTTCAAAAAGCGAACTATCGCTATTGCAAAAGGTCAATATAAACCAAAAAAAGGAGAACCGAAAATTTGGTTTAATTCCATAAAATCTTTGGCGAATGTTTTATCTGAAGAGAATCAGGCGCTACTCAAGCTGATTGTGGAAACCCATCCGCAATCAATTAAAGAATTAGAAGATGTGACAGGACGGAAAGCCAATAATTTACTTCGAACTTTAAGAACGATGGAGAATTATGGTTTTGTAAAATTGAAAGAAGGGAAAGCTGGGAAAGGAAGAACTCCTTTGATTCCTGAGGTGTTGTATAGCTCAGCCAAAATTGAAGTTTGTCTTACGGCGTAGAATAAATTTATCAAATTTACGGGTGATTGAAAAAGTGAAAATTAAAAACTCTAGTCGTTACGCTATATCAACCGAAGAGAGCTTTGAACTTGATTCTAATAACTCGGTGCTCAAAAATTATCTGGGCATCAAATCCACCGATGAAATGGAGGCATTAGAAGAACAGGAGTTAGAGCGTACAGAATTAGAGTTATTAAAAATATTTGATGAGAAGCATCAATTTACGGCGGAAGATATTTGCAATATTCACGAGCTATGGTTAGGGGATGTTTATTCATTTGCTGGTAAGTATCGAACAGTGAATATGGCAAAAGGCGATTTCTTATTTGCGCCATCAGCACGCATAACTGATTTGATGGAAATCCTAGAAAAAGACTTTCTCGCCAAATATACGCCTTGCAACTACACTGATGCAGAAAAACTAGCGGAAGCATTAGGAGTAGTGCATGTAGAGTTGATTTTAATTCACCCTTTTCGTGAAGGTAATGGCAGAACGGCACGCCTACTTGCTGATTTAATGGCGATACAAGCAAAAAAATCACCGCTGAATTATTCGGCTATTGATCAAATAGAAAATAAACGCGGTTTTGAAAAATACATTATGGCGATTCATGCAGGACTGTCTGGGAATTATGAACCGATAAAAAATATCTTCAAATCACTTTTAGAGCAGTCTATCCCTTAGCCTTAATATTTCGATATATTTTCTTGTTTTTGCGACGCGGAATATCAAATTGAAATGCTTTTTCATTTTTTGCCTTGATACCTTCAACAGCAGATGAAGTCCTAACAGAACGCGCGATGAGCTTGGCACGCAAACTTGCGTTTTTAAGATAAGGATTGGTTTCAATTAATGGTTTATGGCTCATCTGTTAATTATACCAAGGCTGATTAATTATATCGCTCGCCATTTGTTGTGATTAGTTATTTCAAATTGTCCCGAGAGTGTCCCTTTTAACTAAAATCAGACGATTTTTGAGAGCAGTGATTCGATTATTTCTTTATATTTTTCAACTGATTGGGCCCACTAGGACTTGAACCTAGGACCAAGGGATTATGAGTCCCCTGCTCTAACCAACTGAGCTATGGGCCCGCAACGTACAACCATGTTCTCCACATGGTCGCGCAATAATATATGGAACTCAATCGAGTTTCTAGTGTTGGTTTAATTCTAGAAGGAGGCTCTGCATCAAAGAACCATAAAATCAAGATAGCCACAAAACCTCACTTCTGGTACAATTTGGAAAAAATATAAACAATCCTATTTCCACAACCACGCGTTCTAAACTAAATTATGAGCCTGTCATACCGCGAAATCGCACAACAACTTCAAAAAAAACCTCCTCAAAAAGAAGTTGTGAAGCCCGCACAACGATTTAAGAAAACAGATCGTGAGTTAATCGGAGGAAATAGCACTCCGATTGTTGCCAACAAACAAGCCAAAAATGGAAAAACTAAAGAATTTGCTTTGAAAAAATTCAAGAAGGCAGAATCATGCGCCATAGAAAAACTTTCTTATGATTTATTGCAACTCTGTGGCGTAAAAGTTCCAAAAACATATATTCTTAACGATGAAAGAAATGAACCTACCGTTTTGGCCTCTCGAATAGAGCCCGGCTATAAAGATTTACTTTTTTGGGTTGGGGGAACACTACGGGGCAAAGAGTTTACTCGTTACTTAGAAAAAGAAAATGAGATATTCAAAAACCAACATATCCCAACACAAAACAAAAAAGAAAAACCTATCATTGGCTTATTTGAAAATGTGGGTGTTTTTGCATTTTTACAAGACCGGGATGCAGTAGGAGGATCTTTACAAAATATCGGGTTAGTCGAGCATGATGAATATTTTCAAGCTGTTAAAATTGATCCCGGCTACTGCACTCTCAGTCACGATGACGATGATTCCTCGTTAAAAAGATATTTAGACTACTTACAAAAACTATCTTCCGGGAACAGGTGGTACGATTTAGATTATCATGGTGACAGAGGTGGAAATGCGGCGGTTTTTAACCACGCCACGCCTGAACAAGTGAAAGATGGCATGATGCGAGTCGCTAAATTATCCGACAAACAATTACGCGCTGTTATTTACAATCCAAAAATCTCTTCTCTTTCAAAAGAAACAAGAGATGGGACTTACAACACACTCATCATTCGACGCAATGCCTATCAAAAACAACTGGGAGTTTATTCTTCTTTCAACCCACTGAGATTTTTTGCTCGCATAATTGCTCAAGTCGCTGAGAGTTATTGCAGTCACGCACCGACTTGGCGGTCCCGATATTTTTGAGTTTTATTTGAAAGGAGAGGGGCGCGACCCAAGCAAAGGTGGATTATCACATTGCAAATTTAATCCGGCTTCTACTTGTTGCATAGCGCGCTCTTCAACTCTTGCGCTATAAGTTGGATGTAAAAAATGCCGATACTCCCCAATCCGGCTATAAGGCAACATTTCTTCCGGATATTTTTTTCCAGCAGAAACTGGGGGAATTTGTTCGGAATATTCTCTGGCCAAATCATCCAGATAACAATCAGAAATTTTTGTGGTTTCTATAAAACTGTGATGCCCGCAATAAACAAAATAAGCCATCATCAGGTTTCCAAACATTTGGACTTTGTTAAGATTGACAAAACGTTTCGGATCCTTGGGAGTCTTGGGTTTCATTTCAAATAACTGTACGGTATCCACTTCTTTATAAACAGGTTCCTTTTCTTCGGAAACAAATAATTCCAAATGATGCGCCATGACAAACGATCGGGCTGTTGAACTGGAAGGCCCCGCAATAAGCGGCAAAGATGGTTTTTGAAATCGACTTTGATCAACTAGCTTTGGAAACCATTGGAGCATTTTTCCCTGCTTAGTAAAAGTAGGCGCCGCAAAAAATTTTGCCTTCCCAGAAAAAATGCCGATCGAATCCGGATTCTGTGGAATAAGGTCTTCGCCGATTGCTGTTCTAATCCCATACGTGCGAGCAATATAGGTTTGCTGATCTGTTTCTTTTCGCTCGTGTCTTAACATACTTTCTTCAGGAGTGGGCGTCACAGAAAGTGAACTTTCCTTTTGTTCAGATTTTTTTTGTAATTTATCATGAGCAAAACCCATTCCATCGATTACCTTTAAAAAAGAAAGCAATTCTTCAATGGTTTTTATTTTATCGACATTCTCAAGGCATGTTTTAAGCGCATCCAGCAACATGGATCGTCCCTGGTCTGCTAAAAATTCTTTTTTACAGCCTGGCAAAAGAGCACCGACGAAACGATCTCCCTCAGAATGTTGCATGGCTAATCCGTTAAAAATACTGGCAGCCAATTCTGGCTCGGTAACAGCTCTTATTTTTTCAAGAACTTCTGTTTTTAATTTGCCGGCAATTTCTTTTAGGAAAGATAAAATAGCGGGATTATTGACTGCTTCATGCAGCATTGCCAGAGCAATGCTGCTATCCATTTTAATATAATAATCAGGAGGAAGTTCAGAGGTTCGCGTTGTCGCCATCGTTCATACTATTCCTGATCTTCCAAGAAGCTTCTCAATTGTTCTGAACGCGAAGGATGTCGCAATTTACGCAACGCTTTCGCTTCAATCTGACGAATACGTTCACGCGTCACATCAAATTGTTTTCCCACTTCTTCCAATGTGTGGTCCGTATTCATATTGATACCAAAACGCATCCGCAACACTTTTGCTTCTCGCGGTGTGAGCGTATTGAGAATTTTTTGCGTCGCTTCAGATAATCCACTGCTGATCGCAGATTCCGTTGGCGATTCGATGTTGGTGTCTTCAATAAAATCACCTAAGTGAGAATCTTCATCGTCACCAATCGGTGTTTCCATCGAAATAGGTTCTTTGGCGATTTTAAGCACTTTACGGATTTTATCTTCCGGCAAATCCATCCGCTTGCTTAACTCTTCCGGCGTGGGTTCTAATCCTGTTTCTTGTAAAATTTGACGTGAGATACGATTTAATTTATTGATCGTCTCAATCATGTGAACAGGAATACGAATTGTACGCGCCTGATCTGCAATCGAGCGAGTGATCGCTTGACGAATCCACCACGTTGCATACGTTGAAAATTTATAACCGCGTTGATATTCGAATTTATCGACCGCTTTCATTAAACCGATATTGCCTTCTTGAATCAGGTCCAAAAATTGCAATCCACGGTTGGTATATTTTTTCGCGATAGAAATCACTAACCGCAAATTCGCTTCGACCATTTCTTTTTTGGCACGCCGCGCTTTCGCTTCGCCAATAGACATACGTCGATTGACTTCTTTAATTTCAGAAATCGTCATTTTCATTTGCTCTTCGAGAGCAATCAATTTTTTCTGAGCGCGCTGAATATCGGGAAGATATCGATCGACTTCGCCGTAATAATTTTTATTTTTATGCTCAGAAACAACAAACCAAGCTGGATTGGTTTCATTATTAATAAAAGCAGTGATAAAAACTTTACGCGGCATGCGGGATTTGTTCACGCATAAATTCATGATGTAGCGCTCTTGCGTGCGAATTTCATCCAGCAAGCCTCGCATCTTGCGCGACAATTTATTAAATTGACGGGAAGCTAATTTGATATCCATGAAACACTTGGTCAACGCTTCGCGTTTTTGTATGGTTTTTTTATGCGCTGGGCCATGCTTTTTTTCTGTCGCAATAGCATCGTTATAAAAATCGCGTAATTCGCCAAAACGCGCTCTCGCAACTTCAGGATCAGGGCCGGTTTCTTCGTCTAGAAAAGCATCGCCGCCTTCGCCTTCTCCTTCTTCGTCTTCTGCTTCTTCGATCACAGCAGCCGTTTCTTTTTCTAAAGATTCGTCATCCGGCAAAATGTCGGGCGCCACATAGCCGCTAATAATATCGCTTAAGCGTAATTCGCCTTTTTCAACACGATCATAATCTCCCAGCACTTCCGCGATCATTTGCGGCTGGTTCGCCATCGTTGTCAGCATTTGATTCATGCCTTCTTCGATGCGTTTCGCAATTACAATTTCGCCTTCGCGCGAGAGAAGCTCTACGCTACCCATCTCACGCATATACATACGAACAGGATCCGTCGTGCGGCCAAATTCACTGTCCACTGACGCCAAGACAGTCGCCGCTTCTTCCGCTGCAACTTCATCAGTGACTTCATTATCGGAAAGAAGCAACTCTTCAGCATCCGGGGCTACTTCCGCAACGCGGATCCCCATATCATTAATCATGCCGATAATCTCTTCGATTTGTTCGGGATCAGCGATATCGGGAGGGAGATGGTCGCTTACTTCAGCATAGGTGAGATAGCCTTGTTCTTTGCCCTTTGCGATAAGGTCTTTTAAACGTGATCGTTGCTGCTCTTGATCCATAGCGTCAATGGCCCTGTAGAAATAACCCACCGATTATACGCATTGTTTTGCTTTTGAACTACATAATTTAACCATTATTTAACGTAGGACCTGAAGAAATCGTTCTGCGGCAGCTTTGAGGCTGAGATGTCACACCGGCTGTCATGGGAGCTGTTGGCGCAGGTCGAAACATCGTGGATAGATAGCGAGCCACACCGGCCCATTGCTTGATTGTTTTGCCATCGTACACTTGTTTGTTAACTATTCCCTCTAGGTCTTGAATGCACCCTGCAAGAGCAACATGGTGATCCACGTTTTCTTTATTTGAAAATGCTTGATGCACACGTTTTAAAGCTGCGTTAATCTCCCTTCTGTCACTCTTTGTTAAAGGATTTCTCGGGTATGCTCGAATGATTTTAAGTAAATCAAGAATTCGAGATTCCTGATCCGCCATTTCCTGATTTCTTTTTTTAAAGGTCGGATCCTCATCTTCTGCCGCAACCAAAACTTCTTTCAAGTCATTATGAAGCTCTTTTAATTTACCTAGCATATCCTCGAGATTAGAAGGTATCTGCGGATGGAGTATGTCATCTAATCGTTGTTTGAACCCAGGAACTACATTGCTAGCACCCACTTCGAGTTTTGCTAGAGTAATATTGCTTTCGTCTTTTAATTCAAGAATTTCTTTTTTCAGTTCGTCGCATTTCCTTTGGCACCTCTCTATCTTTTTCCAGAGCGCTTGTAATGAGTTAATGGAAGGCAAAGGATTTTTTTTTAATATACCACCGTAGCATACCGAGTGAAGCACAGTTAGAGCCTCTTCCACAGCCTTACCCAGCCTGTCATTCCATTCAGAGCTGATAGTTGTTTTATTGTCTATCTGCCATCCACGAATTTTGCTGACCAGGTCAACTATTTGATCTTGATCAGGCTTTATTTTCTTATTTTTTTTCTTGAAAAGGGGATAAAACTTTTCTATGAAAATTAAAAACCGTTTCAATTGTTGATTAAATTTTTTCAGTTTTTTTAAATGGCCAAGATCGATCTCACCCTTCAAAACATCAGATTCTCTGAATAGATACTTTATCCCTGTCATTTCAGTTGTAATTTTTTTATATAACGATTTTGGCAAGCAACGGGACAACTTGACCCATATGAGATCAACTTCATCACTTAACGCATGATATTGTTTTAAAACATGCGTTTGATTTTCTAACTTGACCTCTCTTGCACCTTCTGTATTTTCTTGCGTTGAAGCGAGCTGACTATAACAGCTTTGAAGAAAAACCTTGCGACTGACTTCGCCAGCAGTAATAATTTTCTGTGCATCATCAATAATTCCTCTTGCGGCATCACGGGTTGATTTTTCTGTTTCTATCTTCCTGTCATCGAGTTCTTTCAATAATGTTTTAATATGTAGACTAAGATATTCGGGCGGATAGTCCTTCATTTCATAAGCGATTTGAAGCGCCACCATGGGATCTCTTAATTGCTCTAGCTGGTCCTCAGAGGGTGTTGCACCCGCATCGATCAGATGGTCTTGAATTTTTCTTGTTAAACCAAGAATCATTTCTTCATAGGGTTTGATCTCTTGATTTCTTTTTTTGAAATCTGGATTCTCTTCTAACAAATCTAACTTGGATTGCAGTGTTTTATAAAATTCTTTTGCTTTTTCTATGCGTAATAATATGTTAGATGTGCCACTCCTAAGAGACTTTAACTGGCGAAAATCCCCGAGCACCGGCACTATTGTATCGTTGCAGTATTGCTGCCACCCTCGGTAGATCTTCTCATCTGTTGTACGCTTTATTTTTGCTAATGTAATAGAAATGAGACCAACCAATGATGTAAATTCTTTCTCAGGGTTTTTTTTCTCCTCAACAACATCTTCAAAATCGTAAAGTTCTAGATTCAAATTGTATCGCTGCATATATAGATATCCTCGTATTTTAAAGACGATTTCGGTTTTGAGGCTGAGACGTCACGCCAGCTGTCATGGGAGCTATTGATGTGGACGAGGAAAACATCGTCGATAAACAAGTGGTTAATAAACAAGAATGATCGCGGACAACCCCGGCCCATTGTTCGATTGTTTTTCCACTGTACACTTGCCCCTTAACTGTTGCCTTAACTATGCTCTCTAATTCTTGAATGCACCCTTTAAGAGAAGAACGACCGATACGCCCTTCATGTGAGAATACTTTGTGTGCAAGCCTTAAAGCTTCTATCATCGCTGTCTTGTCATCTTCTGTTAAAGCATTTTCTACCCAGCGTGCTCGAATGATTTTGAGCAAATCAAAAATTCGAGATTCATCATGAGCCATTTCCTGATTTCTTTTTTGAAAAGCTGGATCCTCTTCTGCTGCCGCGGATAAAACTTCTTTCAAATCGTTATGAAATTTTTTAAGTTCACTTAACTTCTCATTGAGATCTGAATTTGCATACAGTATGTCAAATAATCGTTCTTTAAAACCAAGGATCAGATTTTTTGCCACGACGTTTAATTTTTCTACCATAATCCCGCTTTCATCTTTTAATCGAAAAATTTCTTTTCTCAACTCATTGTGCTTCTTATGTTTGCTAGATAATTTTTTCCACAGCTCTTGTAATCTTTCAATGTCAGCATCAAGACATCTTGCGGGTTGAGCACCCAAGTATATTTGACGAACTTTTTCTATGGCGTCTTCCAATTTCTCATTCAACCGAGTGTCTAATGCATCGCTTATGTTTTCTTTATTGTCTACCTGCCATGCACGGATGATATTGACTAGCCAAAAGAGTCTGGCTTTATAAGCATTTATTTTTTCATTTTTCTTCTTAAAATCAGGAAAACAATTTTCCACGAAACCTAAAAACTTTACTAATTTTTTATAACACTGCTCCTGTTTTTTTAAACCTTCGCGATCGACGTTTTGATGTAAAAGATTCTGCGCTGACAGCAGTCCTACTACACCTTCCGCTTCATACTTAATCTTCTTATATAATTTCTTTGGTAATTGATCGCATGACTTTAACTTCCCCCCCATGATAGATATTTCGTTTGCGAGTGCATAACATCGTTTTGAAGCTTCTTTATCCGTTAATTTTATTTCTCTTGCATCTTTTTCATCAGCTTGTATCTCAGAGAGTTGATCATAGTAATCTTCAAGCGGATTTTTTCCAGAATTGTCATGCTCCATATATTAAGTATCCTCATTAAGAATATAAAAATAAAATTAAAAATTTAAAAAGCCCGATTTCTTTTTACAGAAGCACCCTCTTGAGATTGAGGCGCCTTGCTGGCTGGCGCGGGCAAAAACATCGGCCAGCGGTTAACAATCCCACTCCATTGTTCGATGGTTTTGCCGTCATAAGTTTGTTTTTTAACTATTCCCTCCAGTTTTTGAATGCACTCTGCAAGAGCAGTACGATCCACGCGCTCTTTATTTGAAAATGCTTGATGCGCGCGCTTTAAAGCTTCATTCATTGCCTCTTTGTCATCCTTTGTTAAAGGATTTTTTCTCGAGTATGCTCGAATGATTTTAAGTAAATCAAGCATTCGAGACTCATCGCGCGCCATTTCTCGATTTCTCTTTTCGAAATCTGGATCCTCTTCTTCTGCCATGGCTAAAACTTCTTTCAAATCTTTATGAAATTTTTTTAATTCATTTAATACATATTCCAAACTAACGGCTGTTTTTGGATGAAGTATGTCATGCAATCGTTCTTCGAACCCAGGGACTATATCTTCCGTGCCCGCTTTCAATTTTTCCAACATGATTTTACTTTCGTCTTCTAATTGAAAAGTTTCTTTTTGCAACTCTTCGAGTTTTTTCTGGCACAAACTTTTCCAGAGTTTTTCTAATACTTCAACTTCAACGTGGAGATTTTCTTTAGTTGCAACACCCTGGTATACACGGCGAAGCATTTTTATGGGATCGCCTAGGTTTCGCTCCAATTCATCGTCTATAGTTTCTGCATTATCTATCAACCATGCACGGATTTTGTTGATCCAACAAAACAGGCTGCTTTGATACACGCTTATTTCTTCATTCTTTTTCTTTAAAGCGGGAGAAAGATTCTCCACATACATTAAAAATTGATTTAATTTTTTATGCAATTTCTCTAGGCATCTTACATTTTCAAGATCAACATCTTGATGCGAAAAAACAGATTCCGTGAACGGATTGAATATGCCTATCGCTTCATTTTTAATTTCTTCATATAATAACTTTGGTAATTTACTGCGTACTTTCTCCATCATGATCTGCACTTCGTTTTTTAATGCATAAAATTTTTTTAAAATCTCTTTGTTCTCTAATTTTATTTCTCCCGTATCTTTTTCTTTATTTTCTAGCATCAAATAGATCTGCTCATAATCTGCTTCAAGCTCAATTTGAAATTCTTTTCCTACATCAACAAAACTATCTTCAGAATCAGGATCTGTTTGCTCAGAAGTCTCGCGCTGCATAATAGATGTCCTTGTATTAAAAGTATAAAGCGGTTGTCAATAACCGCTACCGTCATCGTCTGATCCCGCGGACAAGCCGCGGGACGACGAAAAAGATGCCGCATATGCACCCGTTAAGAGGGTCCAGACATTCTCCTTCTGCCTTGAAACGAAGCCTGAGGTGCTGCAGGGCCAGCAGTTAATGTGGGTGAGTGAGAAAATGTTGTCATTCCCGGGTAAGCATTCTGTAACCCAGAAGGTTCGGCTTCAAGAAAGCGTGAATCATCAGGATCGACCCATGGCTCGGCGACTTGACTATCGTTTTCAGAAGTCGAATCATTTTCTTTTACCGCATCTAAAACGCTCTTTAGATCTTTATGAAAATCTCGCAGTCGACCTAGCATAACGTCGAGAGGAGAGACGACCTCCGGACGGATTATGTCGCGTAATCGTTGTCTGAACCCATCGGCTACACTCTTTGCTTGCAGCTCCAATTCTGCCAGCATCTCTTTGCTTTCGGCTTTTAGTTGAAGAATTTGTGTTTCCAATTCATTGCACCGTTTCTTTTGGCTTTCTATTTTTTCCCAGCGTTTTTCTAATGCTTCAATATGTGGATCAAGAGATTCAAGTGGATAATCATCCTTTTCCCAGGCCTGCTTCAGCGAATCCATCGCATTATGTAATCTCGTTTCGGTTTCTGTCTGTTCAATATCCAAATCGATCAGATGTTCTCGAATTTTTTGTGTTAAATCTAAAATTTTTTTTTCATACGGTTTGATTCTTTTATTTTTTTCTGTAAGCGCTTCATTCTGTGCCGACTCCAAGAGGAACACGGTTGGCAGCATTTCACAAAACCTTTTTAACTCTGTTAAAATTCTAGAAGCTCCTGGTACTTTAGATATATCGTCATCAGGTGACCCTGAGTTCTCAAGGTCTACAAACGGTTGTACTATTGCTCTGCATTGCCTCTTCCAGAATTCCAAGGTTTTCTCATCCAGCACATGTTCTAACTTACAGAATTCGATGGAAATACGGTCTGTCAATGATTGAAACTCTTTTTCATATTTTTTTCCTGCATCAACCGATTGATTTTCAGGAGCACGAAATTTTTGCTCCGGAACACTGTGCGGCATAGTATCTTTTTGATTTTTCTTTCTCTCTGCATCAAGAAGTCTTGGTTCAAACATAATAAATATCCTCGTACTAAAAATATTAAAGTCACTGAGGATATAAGAGTAAGATTAAGGAATTCTTAAATGCGCTATAAATATTTGCGATTTCATTCAAAGGTAAGCGTGGTCAACCTAGTTATGTGTTAACACACCAGCCAAAATCCTTCGACTGGCGACAACGAGGTACAAAAATTCATCCGTGGAAATGTGTTCCTGCCGCAATACTCACAGAAGCATGTGAATCACTCAATCAAATTATTACTCTTAATTTAACGTGAGTGATGGATAACTGAGGTTAACGTATAAAAACCATCTCATTGCAACAAAACACCCACCCATTTTCCAATGAAAAAAGTCAGGCCGCCTGCTGATGCACCGATCAGCAACATGCGCAAACCACTGAGTAGGGCGCTGCGATTGGTGAATAAGCTTAACAAGCTGCCGATGATGAATAATGCGCACCCCGTCAAGCCCGCACTATAACCCCATATCGAACTTTCAGGTGTCACCAAGAGAGGAACCAATGGAATAAATGCACCGAATGCAAATGCTAAAAAAGAAGCAATCGCTGCGCCCATCGGCGAGCCGAGATCGTTAGGATTTAATCCCAACTCTTCGCGCGCCAATGTATCCAATGCACGATTGGGATCGTTGATAATCAACGCAGCCATTTCTTTTGCTTCATTGAGAGGCACGCCGCGCGCACGGTAAATCTGTGCTAACTCAGCGGCTTCTTCTTCGGGATACAGCTCTAACTCTTCTTTTTCCAATGCAATTTGGTATTCAAAAAATTCACGCTGCGAACGCATCGAAACATATTCGCCCGCGGCCATCGAGCAAGCCCCTGCTAACAATCCCGCAATGCCCGATACCAAAACAAAATGATAATTTTGGCTTGCACCTGCCACCCCCAACACTAAACTCATATTTGAAACAAGACCATCATTCACACCAAACACAGCTGCACGAAAATTCCCTGCCGTGTTTAACCCTTTATGTCTTGATTCAAGATGCGCTGCTGCAGGATGAGCGCTCAACTGTGGGGCAGAGTAAATGGACATCCCACGGACTTTCATTGCTGACAAAACAAACCGGATAGATTCTGCTCCGAATAGATTGACCAATCCTCCCACAAACCATGTGCGGAAATCGGGTTTATATACAAAAGAAAATGTTTTTCCTGTTTCTTTTATTTTTTTTTCCCAAATACTGGCTTGTTTATCTGCGCTTGCGGCTAACTCTAAAAAAAGTTTTTTGCGATTAATATCTTTTTCATGCTGCGCAATTTTTCGATAGAGATATGCCGAACATTTTTCTTCCCGCCAATTTTTTAAAATAGCCATTGTGGCTCCAATCCAATTTTTATATTCTTCAATCCCAACGCGTGGGCTTCTGTGTACAGTTTACTTAATTCTTCAACTGGAAAATCTGTCGGTAGATAAATGGTTTTAGCAACCGCATTATCCACAAAAAATTGAACGATCGATTGCATTTGCAAATGCTCTTGAGGCGTCAATTGAAAAACATCCACCCAAGCAGGTGGCAACTGATTGGAACTGTTTTTTTTGCGCCACAATCTCATCGCATAATCCGTCACCGTGTGTTTCACGGATTCTCCATTTCGCCCAAGCAAAGTGCATTCATAATCCGCACCGCGTATCGGCTCAATGCCATTCGAGACATTATTGGCTAACAAACTGATTTTTTTTGCAGGACCAATAGCCAGGTGATGACTATTGCGAATCCCATTTTTCTCAATCGCTTGACGAACCTCTTCGGATAAGTGTTGCACGAAATTTCCCTGCAAATATTTTTTTGCATGAAATCCTGCAAAAACACCGCGCTCTTGCGCTAAAGAAATAGAAGCTTGCCAGGCTGTATCACTGATACATTGCATGATTTTTTTGGCCTGATCGAATGATGGCGCACTGCCATATCGAATGCCCAACATCACAAATGCATCGGCCAAACCAGTGATGCCCAATCCCATTCGACGCGTTGAATACACTTCCTGTTTTTGCATTTTTAAAGGATAGTGTGAGACGTCAATCACATTATCTAAAAAACGCATGGCCGTATAAACCGTTTTTTGAATGCCATCCCAATCGATGCTCGCATTGCTTTCAAATGCGTGATTGATAAATTGGGTTAAATTAATCACGCCGACATGACAAGCGCCGTATGCAGGAAGTGGAAATTCACCGTACGGATTGGTTGTACTAATCCATTCTCGATACCATAAATTATTTTGTCGGTTCACCGTATCTTCAAACAAAATACCGGGCTCTGCATAATGAGAAGCAGATTGAATGATTTTGTCCCACAAATCGCGTGCATTCACACGACGAATCACTCGGCACGCCACGGGTTCTGCACTATGGCTCCAATGATGTAACACAGCATCTGTTAAATCTTCTTCTTGTGCAGGAAAAATAAGTTCCCACTCGCGATTTTCTTTGACACATTGCATAAAATTATCTGACACGAGCACGGATAAATTAAAATGACGCAATTCATGCGGATCGGATTTGGCTGCAATAAATTCTTCAATGTCGGGATGATCACAACGCAAAATGCCTGTCATTGTTCCGCGACGTGTTCCTGTGGATGCCATTGTGCCGCACATCGCATCCCAAATTCGCATAAAAGAAACAGGACCTGATGCAAAAGTGCCGACATTCACGACGGGATATCCTCGTGGGCGCAACGAGGAAAAATCATAACCCACACTTCCGCCTTGCTGCAGAGTGAGCGCGGCTTCTTTAATCGCTTCAAAAATACCGAGCAACGAATCTTCCGCAATCGGCATCACAAAACAATCAAATAAAGTCACTGCATGTTTTGTGCCTGCGCCAGCCAGAATGCGATCGCCTGGAATAAAACGAAAATCCGAGAGCATGCGATAAAATTCTTCTTCCCAGTGCGCTGCATTTTTGGATTGCTCTGCTTTTGCAACCGCTTGTGCAACGCGTCGCCACGTATCTTCAATGGTTTCATCGATGATTTTATCTTGGGAGCGATAGCGATATGATTTGTCCCAGACTTTTTCTGAAACGGCTTCCTGAAAAGTATTCACTTCAAATATTCCATTAAGAACTGTGGGACACGTTTTTCTAACCAATATTCCGCACGCCATGGAAGTGTGCCTGACACAAAACCCACATGACCGCCTTGTTCTGTGAGTTCCAGTTTCACTTTGGGGGAAAGCTCAGCAGGATGAGGTAAAACATCCGCCGTCATAAACGGATCATCTTTTGCTTGCAACAATAAAGTAGGAATCGTGATGTCTTTCAAAAATTGGCGGCAACTCGATTTTTGATAATAATCTTCTGCGCTCGAAAAACCGTGCAAAGGTGCAGTCACTTTCTCATCAAAATCGCGCAGTGAGCGCAACTCGTCCCACACAGGCAATGGGATAGGGGCTGGTCGCGTTTCAAATTTATCGCGAATTTTTCGACACAACGTTCGCATAAAATAATGTTCGTACACTCGAGAAAATCCTTGCTGAATGCGCGAAGCCGTTTTGCTTAATTCAAAAGGAACTGAAATACCGACTGCAGCGCGAAGCGGATTATGGGTTCCTAATTCTCCCAGCCATTTCAGTAACACATTTCCGCCCAATGAAAATCCGACCGCTGCGATTTGTTCGCATCGTTCGCGTCTTTGCAATAGATCTACAATGTGTGCAACATCTCGGGTGTCGCCAGAATGATAGCTTTGTGGACAGCGATTCATCTCGCCGCTGCATCCTCGAAAATGCATAAAAACACCGCGCCATCCTTGTTCTTGAATCGCGTGCAACATGCCTTTTGCATAAGGTGAATTAACCGATCCCTCAAGACCGTGCAGTATCAAAACAATAGGGCCTTCTTTTTTTTCAGTCCAATCTAAATCAATAAAATCACCGTCCGTTAATTCAAGACGTTCGCGCTTCAATACGATATCTTTCTTTTCGCGTCGACATAATGTTGGCCACAAGGTTTGTAGATGAGGACCTGGCAACCACCACGCAGGTTTAAACAGTGATTTGTTTTGCTCATGTCTGTTCATGGTATTTACCGCTCAATGAATGCACGGCATTAACCAGAACTCCCACATTTTCAAGCGGTACATCCGGTGTAATACCATGTCCTAAATTAAAAATATGTCCCGATCCGTGACCAAACTCTTCTAAAATACGCGCGACTTCTATTTCAATGTCTTCTGGTTTACCGAGCAATGTGCTGGGATTCATATTCCCTTGCAATGCTACTTTGTGACCCACGCGTTTACGCGCGTCGCCCATGTGTACTTGCCAATCGACACCAATCGCCTGACAACCTGACGATGCCATCGATTCGAGCCATTGCCCCCCGTTTTTGGTAAATAAAACAAGAGGAACATCTTCTTCTCTCTTTTCACGTCTCAATTCGGAAATGATTTGTTTAATATAGTACAGAGAATAATCCTGGTAATTTTGACTGTCTAACATGCCACCCCAGGTATCAAATATCATCGCGATTTGTGCACCTGCTTTAATTTGGGCATTTAGATGTTGCGCGACAGAGCGTGCGAGCAAATCCAATAGTGCATGTAAAAAAGAGGATTGTTCTCGCAGCGCAGCTTGTATCATCGGAAAACTTTTATTCGCCCGCCCTTCAAGCATGTAGGTCGCTAACGTCCAGGGACTGCCGCAAAAACCAATCAGCGGCACTTTTCCATCTAATTCATGACGAATGAGTCGGATAGCATCCAACACATAGCGCAAATCCACTTCAGGATCAGGCACTCCCAACGCTGCGACTTCTCGCGCCGAGCGAATAGGGCGATCAAACACAGGACCTTCTCCCTCGATAAAACGAAGACCCAATCCCATCGCATCGGGAATCGTTAAAATATCGGAAAACAGAATCGCTGCATCGAGCGAAAAACGGTTCAAGGGTTGCAGTGTAACTTCGCAAGCCAGTTCAGGTGTTTTGCATAGTTTAAGAAAACTGCCCGCGTGCTGTCGTACTGCACGGTACTCGGGCAAATAGCGGCCTGCTTGTCGCATGATCCAGATGGGTGTTTTGTCCACTGGTTCTTGGCGAATAGCGCGCATTAATCGATCGTTTTTTAATTTCGTCATTTTTTTATTTTCCTGCGAATGCATTAACAGCGCAACCTAAAAAATTCCTGTGAAAAATATTCGTATTTAGGATAGGATACTGGTTTCTTGTCTTCTAACCGTATAAAAAGGGAAAATTATCATGCGAAAACATATCATAGCGGCTGCTGTAGCCGGTTTCTGTTTAATCAATTTGACGGCTTGCCAACAAAAGTCTGATACCAATGCATCAGCCAGTGGAACGGCAACGACAACAGCTACGACGACAACGACGACAACAACAGACACAACCCCAGCAGCTCCAGCGACATCGGATACAACAACTCAATCGACTACAACTGTTCCTGCTCCGGAAGCAAGCATTCCAGCAGCACCGAGCATGCCCACACCGCCGCCTACAGCAACAACCAATCCAGCTGCTCCTGCGCCCATGATGAGTCCAAGTGATCCAAACGCAGCGCCACAACCTCCGGCTTCAGCAACATCAACACCCATTAGCACACCGGACAACACGCCTGCACCTGGTACAACAACGACAACAACCACCACGGCGGCACCTGCTGCTCCTGGCACAAGTACAATGACACCTCCACCTGCTGCAACAACCAACAGCACAACCAATTCTTCTGGTACAACAACGACAACAACCATGCCAGCTGCTCCAGCTACACAACCCATGACGGGAACGAATCAGTAAGAGTCATTGATGGGCGCGACAATTCTGTCGCGCCTTGCATATCTCGTAATAAAAAAAACCACGACCGTCAGGCTGACGGATCGACATGATTTTCTCTGACTTTGATATAAAACAAAAACTGCTTAGCACGCCTTCCTCCGCAGGGGGAAGGTGACGCGAAGCGTCGGAAGGGGGGGGTAATTCGTTTATTTTCTCGCGGTTTCAAAAAGCATATTTGATTCCCCCCATCCGGCCCTTTGGGCCACCTTCCCCCTGCGGAGGAAGGCGTGCTAAGCGTTTTTTGTTTTATAACAAAGTCAGAGGAAATTGTATCGATCCGTCAGGCTGGCGGTCGCGGCTCTGTTTATTTTATTCTGCCGCCAACCACTGAATAATTTCGTCCGCCACAACGCGTACATTTTTTTTATCCGTCAAAACTCGAAAATCCGCAATTTCCTCATACAGTAATTCGCGCTCACCTTGCAGTTTTTCCAACACTTCTTGGCGATTTTGAACGCGTAACAAAGGACGGCGGCTATCATTAATCGTGCGC
>Ga0207055_1009_pt1 | contig 65912 bp, 66 predicted proteins | sample Alteio_BWMinCont_57_FD_153293 | JGI IMG/M metagenome (GOLD analysis project Ga0207055, IMG submission 153293) | Enriched cells from forest soil in Barre Woods Harvard Forest LTER site, Petersham, Massachusetts, United States -... | ecosystem: Environmental > Terrestrial > Soil > Temperate forest >...
CCATTACTTTATACTCCATTTAGATATCCTCCCTTAAAAAATGGATCGCGCTTTGGTAAAAAAACAGAACCGTCTTTGTGGTACGGATCTTTGACTATTGAAACCATGATGGCCGAAAAAGCGTTTTATCAGTTCGTATTTATTAATGCAAGTACTGCAAATTTTGGGCTTGTTACTTCGCCCATGACGACATTTTCAACTCACTTAAATATCTTGAATGGAATTAAGTTGAATGAAACTCCATTTGGTCAATTTAAAAATGAAATTTCATCGCCGTCTCATTATGAAAATAGCCAATTTCTAGGAACCCGCATGCGAGAAAATAATGTAGATGGATTCACATTTTATTCTGCGAGAGACTCAAAAAAAGGTATCAACGTAGGTATATTTAAAATAAATGCGTTTAGGGATAAAAACCCTGATCGAAAATCATTTGCAACATGGCAATGTAATACAACGCAGATGAATGTTGAATTTATTCAAACAGGATCGTTAAAAGAAAAAATATTCACATTCTCTATTCAAGATTTTCAGGTCGATGGGAAATTGCCTTGCCCGGCAATAACTTGATATGCGCAATTCGGTTTTATTAACAAACCTCACTCCATTTGATATGAAGATTGTAATCGAGCCAATTAATTTGTTGCGTTTGATTATCATAAAAAAATTTAATCGTCGACTCCCATTTTGGATTTTTTGCTAAATGATTAATGTCTAAAACCGCGACATTCTCTCGCTGTTTAGGATCTCGACACGAAGGATAAATAATAAAAGTAATATGAGAATTTGCTGTAATAAATTGATGAGATGCGAAATAATCATTTTTATTCATAATGTGATGGCAATCGCGATGGTTTTTTAATTGTAGAGAATCTGCGTCATTCGCCTCTACAAAAAAAATTGTTCTCACGCCCGCATCAGTTTTAATATTCAAATGCATTCGTTGTTTCATGAAATGAAATGCATGCTCATAAAGACCTGTTTCCTCCAACAATGCGCCATAAAAAATATTTTTCCCAAAGGCGGGTCTAAAGCGCGCGTGTGGATGAGGGGGATTATATCTAAATGGCGTAGCAATCAGTGGATGCCACGATTGCCATTTGTTGGGAGATTTCGTCATTTCAATTAATAATTCCAACTGAACCGCACGTTCTTCATTTTGAGTAGCACGATAGCTGGATAAAGTGGATTGATGTTCAACGATACGTACGAGTTCTATCAAGCCCCTCTTCCTCTGACATAATCTAAATATTGACGAACAAAAATAAGACCATCGATGGATTCACCCATCATTTTTTCTGGAATGACATTTAACTCTGGGTGAAACGTAGATAACCAAATACGCTGATGAGCAGGATCATCAAACATCGCTTCCAGACTTCGATGAATTGCTAACAAATGAATAATCGCTTGAATATCAGGATGTAAAATAGCACTACTCAACGGGACAGTTCCATTGTTCAACCAGGTCGTTACTGTATTCGCAGGTAAATGAAGCGTTTTAGCAATTTTAGCGCCTGACCAGCCTAAGCGTTGTTTTAAATACTCAAGGCCATTTACAATCGCTCGCCCCGCTAACAGCGGATCGAATGTTGAAGAGGCAGAACTTAAAAAAGATGAACTGCCTCTTAATGATTTAGGTTCTTTTGCATTTGGGATGAGGTTTGACATGCACTTATTCCTGTTTCCTGGAAGTATACCCCAAATTGACTAAAAACCAAATATATTGTCCATTTATTATATAAACTTCTTAAATATCAACAAAATAACTAACAATCAAAATTGATGATATCAAAGAAATGCCATGCAACCTTTCCCCAACTAAGTATTTTGTGTTTCTAAAAACCGGTCACACCAGGGATACCGACTTTTGATTTACTCACTCTTTTTTCAAATTCTTCACCGCTAATTTCTCCATGTTCCGCTTGAGAGCAGAGCGTAAGAATTTTTTCAGCTTGGTCACGCACCAGTTTTAAAGTTTCTTTCTGTTTTTGAGATAGATTGTCAGTCATATTTGCGGCCTCCTAATTAAAATACTCTGAGACTTGTCCTTTATGCCCGATACATCCTACATGGATTAATTATAACACCACGATATGCACTCGTTGGACATCGGCGAAAAACCAAATAGATTCTGGGTATTACAGCAAAGGAGTGGATAGTTGAAACGCCTAAATGGCTCGTTTTCTTACCTCAAAATAAAGACTCATAAAAGAAAGAATGATCACCACAGCCGACAATATCCAGGGATAGTGAGAAAATTGAAATGGACCTATTGTCTCGGGAAGAATACTATCCAGAATATAAATTTGAATAATATATGTGACGAAAGACAAAAATAATATAAATAATATTGTCACGATCCAATAAAATATTTCTGGGAAATACTGGCGGATTAACTCTCGATTAACCACTGTTTTTTTAAAATCTCTGATGAGCCACTTCACTGCACGAGTCCGTAAATTGGATTTATCCACTATATCCATTAAGACATAATAACCATCTAATTCAAACATGGGATCTAAATTATAAAAAACCATCAAATAATTACTTAAAGCAAAAAACCAGAAAACAACTCCCACTGTAGAATGGGGAATGATCCACAGAAACAGGCTCGCTAATCCAGCCATCACGATGTTGATATAAATACCCGCTAAATTAACAATAATGCGAGGGCCGCGTGTTCTGAGCCACATATCCGATGTATCAGCAAATGCAACGGGGCCTAACCAAAACCAACCGATCCCTAGACGATGAACTTGATTGCCATATGCTTTGGCTGTTAATGCGTGTGCCAATTCATGAAAAGGAATGGTTAACATACCCAATGGACCCATCAAAAATAAAAATATCCATCCATGTGACATATTTTTTAATGTTGTTTTTGCTTCAGGTAAATAAGTTATAAAAGTAGCCAATCCAACCACAGCAAATAAAGCCATTAATATTTTTGCGATTTTCGTAAAAAAAAGATAACCAACGCTTTGATATAATTTTGTAATGAAGCCATCGACATTTTTGATGGAATATTCATATTGCATAATAGCTGCAAAACGAGCTAATAATCTCCTCGGCAAAGATAATTCAGATCGCTTGACATGCGACGTCAATTTCGGCGCTTTCACAAAACCTGAATGCATCAAATTCAGGATCAATGCACCAATATCATCTGTTGCGAGTTTGTGATATTGATAAAAAAAAGCGACTGCGATTTCCTGGATAGTGTGATCGCCATCCAGCAGATTCCAAACAAACAACCCCTCTTCAGATGTTTTGAAATACACACCTTTGGCTTCATTTTTTAAAATAACAATGGTATTTTTTTCAGCATTGAGACGCGTGTGAATACTGACTCCTTCACACTGTTTTGGGCGGTGTCGATCCATCATCATCGCTGTGAGCGATGATGCAAATCCAGATTGTTGAACAAGTTGCTGGAATTCATTACGCTTTACGACTAATAGTTTGCAGGGTGTCAATGCTCGTACTGTGGCATTACGTTGACTATCCGTTAATAATGCCAATTCACCTATAATGGCACCGGATTCCAGTTCTGCTAAAGTTTCTTCAGAACCATCTAATAATGTTGTATGCAGAATAGCAACCTTGCCAGAATACAGTAAATAACAACATTCTGCGCTATCGCCCTGTTGAAAAAGAATATGATCAGCAGGAATATCAATCTCTTCGATACGATCCGCAAGTTGTTCCAACACGGTAGGATCGATTGTCGAAAAAGGTTCGAGTGCTTTTATAAAATTTATTCGAAGTGATTTATCATCCGTCATAATGTTGTTGATTCCCTATTTAACCTGAGTAACTCAGGTTATTTAAATATCATATATTTTCTCAAACTCAGCAAACTCTCCTTTATAATCCTTAACGCTGTGATCTTGTTTGATAAATATAACACGATCAGCAATTTTACTGAGAAAATGTCTGTCATGGCTAATAATAAATAATGTGCCCGCATAATTTTTTAAAGCATGGGCCAGCGCATCGGTCGTCTCAATATCCAAATGATTCGTCGGCTCATCTAAAATGAGTACATTCGCTGATTCCAACATGAGTTTAGCTAATAACAAGCGTGCAGCCTCTCCTCCGCTCAGTGCTAAAATATCTTTTTCCACTTCATCTTTTGTAAACAATACCTGTCCCAATGTTTTTCTGACTTGTTGTTCATTCGCACCCCTGACTTCTTGCGTTAACCAATTTAAAACATTGGCATGATGATTCAATAAATCATGATGATCTTGAGAAAAATAACCGACATGTGTTTCAACGCCCCATTCAATGGTCCCTTCGTCGTGAGGAATTTTGTTAAGTAATATTTTAATGAGCGTTGATTTACCCATTCCATTTTCTCCAATAATCGCCACTTTTTCATCACGTGCAATTTCAAACTGAAGATGATTAAACAAAATTTTGTGATTAAATTCCTTACGCAAATTTTTGACTTGCAACACTCGTTTTGCAGAAGATCGATTTATTTTAAAATTAAAATTCGGTGCAACCCGAGACGATTTTTTAATATCAGGCAACGTCAATCGATCGATCATTTTCATGCGGGATTGGGCTTGTCGAGCACGTGTAGGACTGGCCCGAAAGCGATCGACAAACCGTTGCATCTCAGCAATGCGTTGCTCAACATGTTTTTTTGCATGAAGTAATTGCTCTTCCACGAGTTGTTTTTCGGTGAGAAATTTCGTGTAATGGCCACTGTATTGACGTATTTCACTGTAATCCACATCTAGGATATGATCTGCAAGACGATTAATAAATTCCACATCGTGTGAAATAAATAATATCAAACCCTTAAATTCATTTTTCAAATATTTTTCTAACCAGTGGATAGAAATAATATCCAAATGGTTGGTTGGTTCATCTAATAATAAAATATCAGGCTCTGAAAATAAGGTTTGCGCTAACAAAACTCGTAATTTGTAACCGCCCGACAAAGCACTGAGCGGTTTTGCATGATATTCCTGACGAATGCCCAAGCCCGTTAATAATTTTTCAGCAAAGGCAACAGCACTGTAACCGCCATGATGTGCAATCAACTCTTCCAACTGACCCAATCGATTAATCGTTTTTTCATCCCATTCCTGGCCCTGCAGTATTTGTTCTTTTTCAACCATCGCTTTCCAGAGCGTGGGTTTGCCTTGAATGACGATGTCTGTCAGCACCATTTTTTCATAAAGAAATTGATCCTGCTTCAACCATCCAATCGTCGCATCTTTGGGAATGGAAATGCTGCCTGAAATCGCTTCTTCTTCTCCCGTGATGAGTTTTAACAGGGTTGACTTGCCTGCCCCATTCGCGCCGACTAATGCGTATTTTTGACGACCGGTCAGATTAAGATTCACGTCATAAAATAATAAATTTTCGCCGTATGACATGCTAAGTTGATTAATTAATATCATTGTGTTGCCCTCATTTGCGGTCATGATAAAGCAACTGGTACAAAATAAAAAATGATTACAGCAACCCTATGTAACTTTCGGACGCAGCTCCCGAATTTTACATGGGTGAAAATAAATTTATCTAATAAAATCAAGTGGATAAATAATGTAATGATTTTTCAGGCTATATTGCCACCGCGCCCTAAACGGGTCGTTGCCTCAAATGCAGGAGCCTCTACAGCGGGATTTTTGGGAGCTGGGGCTGCAGCAGTAACAGCAGCCTTGAAATGATTTGCTGGGAGTGTTAACAATGTAGTGGCGTGGGAAGCCATCTCTTGGCCATTTCCTTTATTGCTAAATAACCCTCCCCATTTGAGATGAGACACTTGTTCCGCTAAAGCCAAACCGCGACGCGTGTTAACGCCGTCAGGTTGATTGTCAGGATGATCAGGATCTTGTGCTTTGAATAACAAACAATGTGTCAATGCGGTGATCTGCGGCAAATATTTCACCGGAATATGAGGTAACTTTTGAAGGAAATCAGCCTGATACATGGCTAATTTTGTCGCTGCAGTAGCATCTTCTATCCGAAGAGATTCTAAATGCACAATTACTGCTTTCGCATCATGTTTTTTTTCTTCATTTGTACGCAATTTTAAAAAATTTAGAAGTCCTTCTGGATTTTTAAAAATATTATGATCTAGCTGGATCTTATGACTATCCAACAAACTCTTTGCCTCTTGCAAGCCTGATTTCAATTTTTTCAAAATATCTTTTGGTTCTTTGTTTCCATAATCTTTAATTAATTTTTCTAATTCTCTTATTTGAGCTCCAATAGCGACTACTTCACCCTCCATGAATGCTCGAAATTCTAATAATTTCATTTTGCTTTCCACAGAAGCAGCCAACATATAAATTTCCTTTAACTGCGGCGGCAGCATCAAAAACGTATTATTATTTGGATAAAAATCCTCGCGTGGATTGTGATAATACGAATCCAAAAAAGTATCAGGACGTTGGTGTTTTTGTCTAAGGCCTGCAAAGTAAGCTTCTCGCGCTGCTGCATCCTTACCAAAATAATCATCCTCCATTGCTTGCTGCATTGTCCAACGAGTGTTTGGATCAGAATTCATTAAACGGGTAGAAAACTCGTCCCATGGGCCTTCTGATTCTTGTCTACCAATTTTACCAAGATTCCATACTTTCCTTTCACGAATAATATCTAATATCTCCTCCACACTTTTACCCACCGCATAACAATCAACCTTTTTTTTGTCTAAGTCTTTATATTTTTCGTGGTCCAACAAAAAAGCGGAATTATGTTTTTCCTCAGCCTCTCGCATACTTTTTTCTGACATACACTCCGGGGGTAAAAACAGGGCCGTGAAGGCAGGACAACTATTATCATTTTCTTCGGTAATCGTATCAATGTCCGCAATTTCAACATAGATGCGCCCCTCTATTTCATGAACCAAAAAATTACCTGGCTTAATATCTTTATGGACGAAACCATTTGAGTGTAATGCTTCAATTGCCATGAACATTTGCGCGATGACTTCTTTCAATTGCTCGTCTGTAAGACGATCGATATTTTTTTTCACCCAGGAGTAAAGATCTTTACCGCTCGCTAGTGGAGACACTTTATCGCCTTCAGCGGTATAAGAAAAAAAATTTTGAATGAATAATGTAGATTGTTTTGCTTGCTTTATTCCAGTGGTTAGTTCTTCGCCTTCTAATTTTTTATCTTCTAATGTTTTATATTCTTTATTTGCGAGATTGCGTAAATTATAAATCGCCTTTTCCGTTTGTTTCTGTCTGCGGTGATAGCTACCTTTTTTCTTGATTGCCTGAATCCCTAATTTGATTTTATTTTTTTTCGTAGAAGTCCCATCAGGAGCAACTTGTTCCATATTAGCGGTGTGCGTTTCGGCTCGAAATGTATTGATTCCACCTCCTGTACTTCCGGAGAACAACTTACGTTTTTTAAAAGGATTGTAGACTCTCAAGCCAGACAATGCTTCTGACAACAAAAAAAGGGGCTTATCATTAGGCGTGGGCATACATAACACCTCATCATTCGTGCCACATCTAATTATTATAGTTTGATTGAATTAAGAATGTTGTGCGGAGAGTAGGATTTGAGAGTGACTGTTTGATTTTACTCGAATTAGCCAAATGTAAATGTATACATTTCCAAGCCTGGATCATGGCTTATTAATTCTAATGTGCCCGATTGTGCAGTATCAAACTCGATAACATGATAAAGCCTATGATTAGAAACAGTAACTACGCTATTGATAATATCCGTCCCTTTTTCTTTGATAACGGGATGACCATTTAATAATAATGTAACTGGAATCGAGTGATCTGTAGTGCTTCCCATCACCACATACACTTTTTTTGCATAAAATCGAATTTTAATCGCTGAATTTTGTCCTGCAGAAACAATCCGCTCAGCCATCACATTCCATTTTCCCTGAAGTGCCCAATGATTTTGATCTACTGTTGTCGGAAAATTATAATAATACGGTTGATTATTCAATGCAGCTTCATTACTACTGAAAGCATCTGCACGTTCATAACCTAAATAAGTTTCAGGTGTTTGATCAATAGCAAAAACATGTTCTTCTTCCATCGGCATATTTTTTTCTGAATTCAATCCAAGCAAAAATCGAATATTATTTTCCATTACATCATAATCACCTTCACCAAAATGTTGATAAACCACATTCCCCTGTTTATCAATCAAATAATGGGCTGGCCAATATTGATTTCGATAATTGCGCCATGTCTGGAATTCATTATCTAATGCGATGGGATAAACGAGTCCATTTTTTTCAGCACTGTTTTTTACATTATTAACATCGTGTTCAAACTCAAATTCAGGGGCGTGTATGCCGATAATTTCAAATCCCTTATCGTGATAAGTGGCATACCATTTTTTTAAATAAGGGAGAGTGCGAATACAGTTAATGCAAGAATAAGCCCAAAAATCGATGAGAATGACTTTGTTTTTGAGTTTGTTGAGTGTGAGTGGTGGAGAATTAATCCATGCGGTAATCCCTTCAATCGCAGGAGCAGGATACGGTGTAATACCGTTTATTAAACCCATCGTTGGCGATTCACGTGTTGCTGCAACAGGACTTGCAGAAAGTCCCTCACCGTAGAGCATCCAAATCACGCTGGCTATGATAATGACGCCCAATGTTTTACGCACAAAAATCGCACGCTTTTTGAAAAAAGTCAGATGCGTCAAAATGGCACGTCCAAAAAAAGCGATCAGCAACATCGGTATTCCAGCTCCAAGTCCAAACGCTAACATAATAAAAAAACTACCTAATGTGGTTTGTTGTAAAACCGTTTGGACAATAACAGCAGCAAGAATAGGGCCTGCGCAAGGTGTCCAGATCAATCCAACGAGAGCGCCAAATACAATGCCACTGCCGAATCCACCTTCTAAACGATCACTGCCTACTTGTGATAATTTTTGTGTAAGAAGGCTAAATTTTTCTGTCAGAAAACTGGATAGCATGATGATGCCAAATAAAATCAGTAATCCGTAAGAGATATTTTGAATGGATGTCAGATTGACGCCGGAATATTCGACTAATTTTTTTGAAAACAACGTGAAGAATGTGAAGGTGATAATAAATCCTAAAATAATACCGAAGGGTCGTTTGTTGCCTGATTCAAGAGAACCGGAAAGAATGAGGGGTAAAATCGGCAAAATGCAGGGTGAGACGATTAAGCCAATGCCTTCTAAAAAAGCTAATATGGCAGTTAGAAAAAGATGTTCCATGCAGGGGTCCCTCCCTTCTTGAATCGCCTTTTCATAAATACAGAGCCGCGACCGTTAGGGAGCGTCACAGTTCTAGATAAAAATATCAAAACTTGAGAAAAGCACCGCTCCCTGACGGTCGCGGCTCTGTTACAAGCGACTAGCCTTCACCCGCACTCATCAATTGCTTCACAATCACACTGCTTAAAACTCGATGAGCCGCTTCTGTTGGATGTATCACATCCCAAAACACGTGAGCATCTGCGTCCGAACAAATCGAAGCCGTGCCCGATGCGTGTAACTGACCTAATCGATACGTTTGTGCCAACATTGGCGAATTCAACACATAATCACTCATCGCTTGCGGATCAACATCCGGTTGAATTTTTTTATCTGCCGCAAATGCTTTTTTCAATTGATTGCTTAAATTTATTTTATCGCTATCCGAATGTTTCAATGCCAACATGCTATCCAAACAAGGATCGGTCACATTCGTAATGTTTTTATCATATTTTTGTGGATTGGCGATTAGATCGTTAAAGGTACTTTCGACATCGATCATCATAAATCGATCGGCTGGATATTGATTTTGCAATGCGGTGATAGTGCTACGTAATACTGTGTTATGTTTTTCCGATGCATCATGCATTCTATCGATAATTCCACTCTCTCTTGCATACGGCGTTTTTCCGAGGTCCGGTAAATTTAAAACTAAGAAATGCCTTGCGCCTTCATTCATGAGTATTTCCATATCCGCTTGAAGTTCTCGAACGACTGATCGTGTGAGCGTATCCAGATCAGAAGTGGTGTCCCAGAGATAATCATTTGCACCAATCCAAATCACATATAACACACTACTTTTATCATCAGGTACAGAAGGATCACTCAAGTAAGTATGAATTCGATTTCGAAGAGTCATCTGGCTGTTGCTCGAGCGGCTTGGAGGAAGAACGGTTGTACCGCCATAACCTTCATTCAATACTGCAATATAATATTTGTCATAATAATATTTATATAAATCTTCTGCCCACGTGAATCCATTTGAAAAACGTCCATCGTAATAGGGGGGCGATTCAGGAATAATTTTAGCAGCTCGATATAAATTACCGTTGTCTGTCAAACTATCGCCGAAAAAAACAATTTGACTAAAGGGTGCGGCAAAAACGGATGAACAAAAAAACGAAATACCTAACAATAGGGGGAGGATTTTTTTCATTTCAATAGGCCCTTATTTTTATTAAAAAAATTTTTCAACTAGTTCGTAGTATAGCCTCTCTCAAGACAATAAGTCACGCTGAAGGTCTTCTGGAAACTGGACCTCTGACAGCTCCTGCTCCTGGCAATAAAGACCTTCCTGCACTTGCTGCAAAAGAACCCACTTTGCTACACAATCCTCGTGCGAAAGATCCGCAATCCGAATCATTATTTTGCGGTGCTGGTGCAACATCTTGTACTGCTTTCTCATCAACAGGAGTACTGCCTCCTGGAAGTTTTTTGGCTACCTTTCTGCACGCAAGCACATTCATCGCCAAACCTATCATCTCAATCCGCCCTTTCACGTATTCTTTTCTTTGTGCCTGTTTTTGCAAAGCTTCTTTAGCGCGCGCTTCTCTACGTTGCACGTTATACTCCCACACTTTGAATGCACCCCATGCAATACCAGCTGCTGCAATCAGAGTAACCGTCCACGCTACACTTAACATCAGCGCTGCGAATGGTAAAACAATCGCTGTCCCAGTAACCAAATCCAATCTTGCAAGAAATGCGCCGCTCATGAAGCCGTTAAAAAATGTCATCCCTCGCACCGAAAATTTCTTCATCTGAGAACCCGCTTGCGTACCAGCACGATCTTCTTCCTTGTAAAATTGTGGGTGCCCGATTTCTAAAAACTTAACGTTTAGAGACTCGCCTAATTGTTGTTGTACCCTTTCAAGTTCCTTTCTGTTTTCTTCGTAGATATCCTCTAAACTTTTTTCCGTCTCAGGAATCGCATCGATTGCTTTTTGCGCTTCTTTTGCAATCTCTTTGTTTTTAGCGTAACTCTGCGCTGCTTTGTAGAGACCATGCACTACACTGAAGAGAATCAATGCTGCACCTGCGATTAGATTGACTATAGGAATCGCATTCACTGCAACATGGAATACCTTAAATATCCAGTCTGTCAAAAACCAGGCAGTGTATTGATTTGCAATATAGCTGCCTCCCATCTTTCCAGTCCCCGTAATCGCTGCTTTTGTACGTAAGTCCTCAGTCAAATAAGCTATTTCATTTTTGTTTTTATCCTTGAGCGGTGCTTTCTCTAGCACTGTCAGATCCGTTTTTACTTCTGCTGGTAATAATTTAACGTCTTTACTTTCTGCAGCTTGTAAGCGACCTGCTAACTGTTCGTATTCTCTTTGAAGAGAACTTTTTTCTTGCTGGCTTTTTCTCAAAAGCAAAGCTTCACGCAGTACAAAAGCCGCATCTGCATTTGCTTGCATTTGTTCTTCAAAATCTTTTTGATTCTTTTCTTCTGGTTGTTTTATACGATTGCGCGTATATCGCAGCGTTTTCATAGTCGGGTAAATGAGCCCAAGCGCAGCAGGAATACCAAACGTCGCCCAAAGAGGTAACCCATCAATGCCCTGACCAAAACGAGCCGTAAAACCACCGACAGCAATCCACATAATCCAATAAACGTAAGAACTGACACCGCCTGTCATGTAAACAGGCTCTATGAATTTGTTTTTGAAACCATTAAATGCGCGCCCGAGCAGAGTAGGTTTAGACGTATCCTTCTCCGTTGTTTCTGATTTCAGCGCGACATTATTTTCTTTCGTCTTAAAACGCAATTCGTTATTTTTAAATTCGATAGAGTCGTATTTTTCCTGCAATTTTGTATTGCGCGCTAAAACACCCTTCAAGCACTCATCCAACCACGATAAATCAGGCTCCATGTTCTTTTCTTGGGGAGACTGTTTTTGGATCTCATCATAAATATGTTTGTCACTATTATTTTGATTTCTTCTTTTTTGTTTTTGATAGGTACGAACAAAATTACAAGCCATAAACAAAAACGTAAGGCCAAGAGCAATAGCTGTATGGGGAATATTATATTTGGTCCAATCAACACCAAAACCATCATCAGGAAGAACAGGTGCGTTAGGATTATTGAGCTGCGCCCACAATAAACCATAACGAAGAAAAAACGTGAGCCCGAGATCGGCTGGCAACAGCGTCTCGTTAATGAGTTCCGCATAATCATCTGAAGAAAACCGATCGAACTTATCGAGGATTGTCTCTGGTCTATTTAATTTGACTGTTTTTATTCCTGACATACCGCTTCTCTCTAACTTAATGGTTTTTCCCCAACCCTATCATTCTACTTTACATATCAATCATTAAGGTTTTCTTAAGACAATGATAAGAACTGATTATTTTTCAAAAAATAACACAATCCTAAGAAAAAAATGAGAGGGGTAAAAATAAATTTTTAGTTTTTTTAGGGGGTTAGCCCGTATATCCATGTGCCAGCCCGTCTCCCGAGGGTGTCCAGGTCAATTCATCATTGACTATTTGGGGTGTGAGCACATAAATATCGGCCGCCAAAATGCCATCTTGAGCGACGGGAACAGCAGTAATAACGCCATTTGTTACAGTCAGACTGGCCAGGGCGCCCTGGGGAGTTTTGATCGCTGAAGGGATGGTGTAACGTCCTGCATTACAGCCCGTAAATGTTTTTAATTTTTTGAAACACTTACCGACTGCGATTTTGAAAGGGGTAGTCGCTTCGACGACGGATTTATAATAATCGCGGCGCATGTAATCACGATATGCGGGGAATGCGAGAGCAAATAATCCGAGAATGACAGCCGCTGTAATCAATAATTCTTTGATGACAAAACCGTTGGAGTATTTCATATCGATTCCTTTTTGAATTCAATTTTCTTTGACTTTATTACAAAACAAAAAAAGCTTAGCACGCCTTCCTCCGCAGGGGGAAGGTGGCCAAAGGCCGGATTGGGGGGAATCAAAAATACTTTTTGAAACCGCGAGAAAACACACAAATTATCCCCCCATCCGACGCTTCGCATCACCTTCCCCCTGCGGAGGAAGGCGTGCTAAGCTTTTTTTGTTTTGTAACGAACGAGTTTTATATTGTCGCATCAATCTGCTGCTTTTCAACTACACTTAGCGCGGCCATAATTTGAATGTTTTAGCGCTCAGATGCAGGCTAGGTTGTATGGGAAAAAATACGCGCATAGTTATTCATATGCAAGTATTTTTTCCCATGCAAGATGGCCTGCAGATGAGATGCTAAAACACTCAAATTATGGCCGCGCTAAGTGTAAATCTTGTAAATACTGCTCCATCGTACACATCCCCATCGAGCGACCCGTTTGCATTGCGCTATGCATCTGCGCAATTTTATCTTCGCGAATCAAATGCCGAATCGCGGGTGTCCCTAGCAAAATTTCAAACGCCGCGATTCTTCCACCATCGATTTGTTTGACTAACGTCTGACAAATAACGGCTTGCAATGATTCTGACAAGATATTACGAATCATTTGTTTTTCACCCGCAGGAAAAATATCGACAATGCGATGAATGGTTCGGGGCGCTGAATGAGTATGCAACGTTGCCAGCACCAAATGCCCTGTTTCCGCAGCCGTCAGTGCTAAGCGAATGGTTTCGAGATCGCGCATTTCTCCCACTAAAATAATATCCGGATCTTGTCGCAACGCGGATCGCAGTGCCGTATTAAAACAGTGTGTGTCGCGACCCACTTGCCGCTGGGTGATTAAACTTTTTTTGCTGAGATGCAAAAACTCAACGGGATCTTCGAGCGTAATGATATGCGAATGAAAATGCGCATTGATATAGTCAATCATCGCTGCGAGCGTGGTACTTTTTCCAGAGCCGGTCGCACCGGTTACTAAAATCAATCCGCTGGAAGTATGCAATAATTTTTTGAAAGTATCTGGTAATCCCAACTCTTCCAATGTGGGAATAATCGATGGAATCACGCGAAAAACAGCGCTGATTCCTGTTGTTTGATGAAAAGCATTCACTCTGAATCGAGCTGAATCTGTCAGTTGGAAGGAATAATCTAATTCCCATTCTGTTTCAAAATAATGAAGTTGAGCGGGTGACATGCTTTGCTGTACCCACAATTTTATAGTTTCTACATCCAAAGGATCGTATTCAGTGAGAGTGAATAACTCTCCATTGATTCGCAAAATAGGCGGCTTCCCTGGCGAAAGATGTAAATCCGACGCGTTTTTTTGGACGCTGAGTTCAAGTAATCGATCCAGATGCATAGTGAAATAATTTAAGTTAAAAAGAGGGAGGACTGAAAGCAGCACGCCCCGAAACATCCTGTTCCAGGGCGTGTTTATAAGCGGAAAAACGCAATTATTTCATTTTTGCTTTTCGCGCTTTACGTCTTTTTTTAGCAGGTTTTTTAACTGCTTTCTTCTTACCATCAGCAACGCCTTCTTTATAAGCTTTGGCAATTGCTTTTTTCAAAGCAGCTTTGTGGTCTTTCTTCAATGTTGCAACTTTAGCCTTTAAAGCTTTTGCCGCAGCGCCTGCTTTTCTTGCTACTTTCTTGCGAACTACCATGGTAATTTCCCTTTTAAGTTAGTAACGAAAATATAATACAACATAATAATTTATTTTTATATATCTTCAATCACTTAGCGAAGAAATTGTCACGGACAAAAAAAAATGCACCCGAAGGTGCATTTCAAAAAGAAATTTAAAAACTATCTGCCACGAGAACGAGAAATATATCCTTCTTGGCTTTTCGCAAGTTTTATATTTTCTTCTTCTGTTGTCAGAGAACGGCGTGAACCAAGCGTCGGTCTGAACAACATCAGATTTTTGGTGAAAGGTGATCGAGCTTCATTTTTTTGCTCACGCATTTCTTGCATATCACGCGGGGTTTTAGCTTCGTTACGTTTAGCATCTGCTTTACTCAGAACATGATTTAACATCGCGCGTGATTCAGGATCATTCATGAGTCGAATGACTGAGTCAAAAGAGTTGAGCTCAGAATTACCTCCAAGTTTGTATTTAGCATAACGCACTTTGCTCACACAACTACTTACCGCGGTAACAAGCGGAAGCAGGCTATTTTGAGAAGGACGAGAAGCTAATGCATTTAATTGCTCTTGCAAATCCTGATCGCTGGCTTGGTTATACGCATTGATATCCGCAAAGATTCGTTCGCTATCAGGCTGTTGTCTCGCCTCTCTGCACATCGCTTGATAGGTCTCATCCTGTTCCAAATGTTCAAATAACTGCTGACCCATCACTGCAACCATTTGCGTGACTGTTTCTTCGAGAGTAGCGTTTTCCCAATTAAACACTGTTCTTTCTTCTGTTATTGCTACGTCTGTGAAGACCCCTGCACTATTTCGTGATTCGGTATCACGCGAAGATACTTTTTTGGTAGGACGGAGATCACTAATGATAAGTGGCTCTTCAAAAGTTTTTGGAGTTGAGTCGCCATAGGCTTCTTTTCGTTGACGCTCTCCTTCTTCAAAAAGCAGCTCATCTAACTCGTATCGTTCCTGTCTCGCTTCTTTTTGTGCTTCGTTTGTTAAATGTTCTACAATCGCATTAAGTAAGGCAGCCATCTCAAGACCAACATTATTTCTATCTAAGTTTTCTTTTTTTCGTTTTTCTAGCTCCTTTCGTTCTCGTTCCGCTAATATACGCGCCATAAAGTTAGTGAACTCATCCCGCTCACGCAGCCATTCCGCGTGGTACCGAGAAACTTGTCGATTTTTGCTTAGCATAGACAAAATCCTATCCAATTATTTTAATGAGAACTTGCAATCATATAGTAAATTCGTATATAAAACAACCACATTTTGTCCAAAAAGGAGCGTAAAGGATGTTACATACACAGAAAATCGAATATAGCGATCAAGGTGTTGTTTTAGAAGGATATTGTGCCTATAACGATGAGGGACCTGCTAAAAAGCCCGCTGTCCTTGTAGCCCATGACTGGTCTGGGCGGAACGATTTTGCCTGCCAAAAAGCAGAACGACTGGCTGAATTGGGCTATGTCGGTTTTGCGTTGGATATGTATGGCAAGGGCAAACTAGGCAAAGACACGGCTGAAAAAATGGCGTTGATGAAGCCATTAATGGAAGATCGCGAAAAATTACGCGCGCGTATTTTAGCGGCATTTGAGACCGTGAGAAAATTGGAATATGTGAATACAGCCAAAATCGGGGCAATTGGTTTTTGTTTTGGTGGTTTGTGCGTGTTGGATTTAGCGCGCGCTGATGTGGATGTGCGCGGCGTGGTGAGTTTTCATGGATTATTAAATGCACCTGCAGATACCCAACTGAAACACACTCGCACTAAAATATTAGTTTTGCATGGGCATGACGATCCCATGGTTCCACCTGCACAAGTGACTGCATTCGAAAATGAGATGACAAAAGCGAGCGCAGACTGGCAAATTCACATTTATAGCAATACCAAACACGCATTTGCAAATCCTCAGGCGAACGATCCTGCGATGGGAACAGTTTATAATCCACTTTCAGATAAACGCTCATGGATTGCGATGAAGAGTTTTTTTGAAGAAATATTGTGACACACTGATCTCGACAGTCTGACGAATCAACACAATTTCCTCTGACTTTGGTTACAAAACAAAAAAAGCTTAGCACGCCTTCCTCCGCAGGGGGAAGGCGTGCTAAGCTTTTTTTATTTTATAAACGGAGGTTGATAAATAACTTTTTGAACTGTTTGCGACGTTGCAAACGCCGCTTGATAACCTGCATCCACAAAAAAATATTCAAGATGATAATGATCATCCATGAGTTTTATCGTCTGAGCCTCTTGCGATAAATCCAGCGAAAAATCCGCCAGCGGCGCATACAATCCTTCGCCCAAGGCTTTAATGACGGCTTCTCTTCCCGCCCACAAACGATAAAACGCAGAAATCTTTTTTTCTTCTGGCAGTGTCATCAATTCAGCATACTCTTTCGCGCTGAAAAAACGCTTCGCCACTCCCTCATCAAAATGCGGCTCTATTTTTTCAATATCCACACCCACTTCAACATGATGTGTGAGCGCATAAACGATCCTGTCGTGTGAATGCGATACATTAAATTGTAAATCCCATTTATTTTCTTTGAGATAAGGCTTGCCTCGAGGGCCCAGCACAAACTCCATTTTTTCGGGAGAAATAGCCGTATACAAGCTCAGAATTTTTCGCAGCACTGCATGGGCGACGATATAACGTTGTCGATGTTCATCAAAATGAAATCGTTTAGCGCGCGCTATTTCATTTTCATCCAATAACACGGAAAATGCCGGGATTTGTGAAAGTAATTCTGGCACGCAAGCTTGCCAAAGATGTACGCTATGCTCTTCCACTTTTAAAATAGATTTCATGGAGACATTATGGCCGGAACGACCCTCCGTTATCAACACGACTCCCTCCACATGGAAGAAGTGAATCTGGTTGAGGTGGCGAAACAATACGGTACGCCGTGCTATCTCTATTCAAAAAAAACATTACTCGATAACTGGCGGAATTTTGATGAGGCATTCAGCCATCATCCGCATCGAACGTGTTACGCGGTTAAAGCTAATTCTAATCTCGCTATCTTAAATTTATTTGCGGGACTGCAATCCGGATTTGATATTGTTTCAGTGGGTGAATTAGAAAGAGTGCTTGCAGCAGGCGGTCATCCTCATCATATTATTTTTTCGGGTATCGGTAAAAAATCCCACGAAATCATGCGCGCACTCGAGGTGGGCATCCATTGTTTTAATGTGGAATCAGAAACAGAATGTGACCGTTTGAATGAAATCGCTGCCACGCTCAACAAAATCGCCCCGATTGGATTGCGTATCAACCCAAACATTGATGCACGCACACATCCCTATATTGCAACGGGACTCAATGAAAATAAATTTGGGATTGCCCATGCAGACGCGCTTTCTATCGTTGAAAAAATTCAATCCCTCCCTCATCTCAAACTGATTGGGATTGGGAGTCATATTGGTTCGCAACTCACAGAAGTGAGCCCCTTTGTAGAAGCCATTCAGCGTTTATTGGAATTAGCACATCAATTACATGCGAAGGGAATTGTGCTGCAACATATTAATATTGGCGGGGGGTTGGGGATTAATTATCGACACGAAATACCGCCTACTATCCACGAATATGCAAAAGCAGTGATCCCAGCGATTGCATCCTTTCCCGGTGAAGTTATTTTCGAACCAGGTCGGGCGATTGTGGCAAACGCAGGCGTCTTACTGACCACCATCGAATATTTAAAAGAAACACCCCATAAGAATTTTGCCGTTGTGGATGCTGCAATGAATGATTTGCTTCGACCCGCTCTCTATGATGCATGGCATGAAATCAAGCCGGTTAGATTACGAAAAAAAGGTGCTTCCAAATTATATGATGTGGTCGGGCCAGTGTGTGAATCGGCTGATTTTCTCGGAAAAGAACGTGAATTAATGGTTGAAGCAGGTGATTTACTCGTTGTTCAATCGGCGGGTGCCTATGGATTCAGTATGAGTTCTAATTACAATTCGCGTCCTCGCGCAGCCGAGGTCATGGTGGATGGACGGGAGACTCGCCTGATTCGTGAAAGAGAGACTCTACAGGATTTGTGGGCCCATGAAAGAGCGATTACTTAGTCGCTGGCGCGAAATTAAAAGTTGTTTTTTGTAGGGTGGATGGATTAGCCCCGCACTTGTTGCGGGGCTAATCCACCCTACATTTTATGGCCGCGGTAAGTATAAGTGATTTTTTTCATTTATTTTTCTATTAAGTATGGTAGAGTATGCGGGCAAGTTGCCTAGGCAGCTTTGCAAAATGTATTAATTAATTTTTGAGGTTTATTATTTTATGGCAGCGCGTGAAAAAGGAACCGTTAAGTGGTTCAACAATAGCAAGGGTTTTGGATTTATTCAACGTGACCAAGGCGATGACGTTTTCGTTCATTTCAGAGCGATCAGCGGCAGCGGCTACAAATCACTGGAAGAAGGTCAACGTGTAGAGTTTTCAGTGACCCAAGGACAGAAAGGTCTGCAAGCAGAAGAAGTGACTGTTATCGAGTAATCGAGGCGCTTCTGCCTTCCTAAAAAAATGTCGTGCCGTTATCGCATATCAATAATCGGCATGGCATTTTTTGCATTTTGTGATTTTCTGTCATGCCAGCATGCTTTTAGCTGGCATCCAGCGACTTTTAATGGCACTGGATGCCAGCTAAAAGCATGCTGGCATGACAGAATTTTGGCACCGAGCTTATATCCAGAATTCGCATTCTTAGAGCCTGTTTAAGATCTTTTTATGTGTTTTAAAAAGTGGGGAATCGAGTCAAAATTTTCGCAAGTTTGAGGCGAATAGCAGAGCTATTTAACGAAAACTTGCGAAGATTTTGGCCGATTCTACCGCTTTTTAAAACACATAAAAAGATCTTAAACAGGCTCCTCTTAGGTTAAAAACGAAGAATTTTTTAGCCAAGGCTGGTATGGATAATACGCCACGACAAGCGTTTGGCCTTTGATCGCATTGATCAGCGGTTTGATGGTATGAGGATCCACTGCCATACAACCCCAGCTTCGTCCTAACATACCGCGAGTTTTCGCAACATCTTCGCCCACATACAAGGCACTGTGAAATACAATATCGCGTCGATAGGCATTATCATTAAAACCTGCTTCTAAACCACGAACGCGTAATGATTCTCCATGCTCCCCATTGTAAATATCAGATGTGACAAACACACCCAAGCTGGATTTAAGACTGCGCGGATCGTTTGAAAATGAATTCGGTGTTTCAGCGCCACTATTTTTTCCATGTGCAACCCAAGTATTAAATAATACTTTTTGGTTCTTCACATCGAACACTAAAAGACGAGGATCGCGCGATGGTTTAGAGAAGTCGATAATTGTTAACACTTCTTTATTATCTAATCCTTCTTTGCGTGCTTTTTGATAAGCCGTTAAACCGGTTTTCACCGCTTCCGGACTGAGACTATCCACTTGTGAAATAATAACTTTGGTTTCTTTTGCCAACCATTCACTCGAACCAATCGCTTCATTTTGCGATGAATTGATATTCGAAAAAAATGTGAAAGGACCCCAACCCACAATACTGACGAACGCAAACACAACTGCTAAGTTTTTTAGATTTTTCATACACCACTTCTTCGTTTAGTTAATAGGAGATTTTTTGTAGGGAGACAGTGTACCGTACAAACCTTAACTAAACCTTAAAAGGGACCTATCTTATTGATTTTATTATCTATATAAATTGCTTAGCACGCCTTCCTCCGCAGGGGGAAGGTGGCCGAAGGCCGGATGGGGGGAGTAATATGTTTTTCAAAATTCGAGAAAAGGAAAAAATTATCCCCCCTTCCGACGCTTCGCGTCACCTTCCCCCTGCGGAGGAAGGCGTACTAAGCCATTTCGCCACAATATAAAAACTAAATTTTCATGGGCAAAATCATTAACTCTTTGCCCTGCAAGTGCAGATATCGCTGTAAGGTGGTGGGGGTTTCATTATGAAGAATACGAGTGATCCAATTATCATGCTCAAAAATCAATTTACTCGCGAAGAAAATACAATTCGGATATTTTTCCCCAATTTCTTCTGCAAGTTGCGTCAATTTTTCGACGGTATCCGTGCCAAATGCAGAATAACTTTCAGCAGCCATTCCGTATTGCTGACAATAATCCACAAAATATTCTAATGTTTCACTCACTTCCCGTTGCATTTTTTCAAGCGTGGTTTCTGCCGTAAAACTTTCCACATCCACAATCCCAACGCTCACAAAAATAAAGTTTTTAAAATACCGCGGGAAAACCCGCAACACGCATAACAAAGTATGCATTCCAACGCCACAGCTTTTCCCAACAAAAATCACAGCGGTGGGTTGTTGTGGATCAGGAATAACAGGTGCAGTGGGTTTTTCAATAATCGGCTGTTTTAATTGTGCGTCCAATTCCGCTAATTTTTTATTGATCGAAATATAATGTTTTTTAATTAACAAACATAATCCGACGACCGCGCAGGTAATCATGACAGTAAACCAACCGCCCGACTCAAATTTTGTAGAAAGCGTCACGCATAAAATGCTCGACGTAATCAGAAAAGCAAATAAAGAAAAAGCTAACCGCGCTCTCCAGCGAGGAGATGCTTTACTGCGATGTTTCGCCCAGTACACACTGAGACCCAGCAACGAAAGCGAAAAAGTAATAAATACATTAATACTATATAAAATCACCAACAGTGAAACGCGACCATGACTCCACAACAAAATAACCAGCGCTGAAATACCAAAAACAATTAAACCATTTTGAATCACAAGACGCGTTGATAAATGACGGAACCGATTAGGTACCCAACTGTCCACGGCCATATTCGCCAAAACTCTCGGGCCTGCTAAAAACCCTGTATTCGCCGCGACTAACAACAATCCCGTTTCTAATGCCAGTACCATAAATAATAAACTTTTACCAAAACTCGAATCCCCCAAAATAGAATGGAAGACGATTGCATTCAACGTACGTCCGGGTACCGGTATCGTATTCCAAAGCAAATAAAGCAACATGATGCCCGCAGCCGTAAAACTCAATGAAACAGCCATGTAAAACATCGTCCATTTACCGGTTCGCACGCGTGGTTCACTCAACGTGTTCACATTATTTGAAACCGCTTCAAGACCGGTATACGTACCACTTCCGAGTGAATAGGCGTGTAACAAAATGACTAACAACGGCAACCATCCAATCGTCGCCGCCAATGTTTTCGTTTCGTGAATCGTATCTGGAATAATACCCACCAGGCCTTTACTATGAATTGCGATACCGTACACAATCAACGCAAAATGAATGACAACAAACCCAAGAAAAATCGGCATCAACAACTTGATTGATTCTTTCATTCCGCGCAAATTGATGATCATGAGCATGACCAAGATCATCGCTTCCGCAAATAATTTGTAATGCAAAAAAGATTTGGGCAGCAAACTAAAAAATTGATCTGTCCCACTGGCGACAGAGACGGCAATCGTCAATATGTAGTCGACAATGAGCGCAGCACCTGAAATGAGCCCGACATATGAACCGAGCAGTTCGGTCGCCACTTTATAACCACCGCCGCCGCTGGGAAATAATTCAATGACCTGGTTGTAACCCAACGAAATAATAAAAACGGTAACTGCCGTTGCAAGTGCTATATAAAGCGCAAGATGCTGATGAGTACCGAGTGCCACGAATGCCTCTTCAGGACCGTAACAAGAAGAAGATAATCCGTCTGCACCCAAACCAACCCATGCCAGCAATGCCACTAAAGAAACGTGCCGTAATATATTGGGATTGAAGGGATTTAAGGGATCACCAATCAAATAGTGTTTCAACTTGGAGGAAAAAGACATACTGTATTCGCTTAAGGTAACTTGGGACTAAGAAGGGATTTTACCAAACATGAAGGCATCTACCAAAGAAAAACGCTTTTGACTCCCTCCATCCGGCCTTCGGCCACCTTCCCCCTACGAAGGAAGGCGTGCTAAGCCGAAAAATTCTTGAACTCGAAAATAAAAAAGTTAGCACGCCTTCCTTCGTAGGGGGAAGGTGGCCGAAGGCCGGATGGGGGGATCAAATGTGCCGAGAGAATCTCTTTTAAAAACAGATTAAATCATAGATACTTTAAAAAAATCACAAGGAAGCAAAAATGAAACTCCTCGTTGCAATCAAACGAGTCATCGATTTTGCAACACCGATTCGGGTCAAACCAGATGAAACGGGCGTTGAAACCGCTCACGTCAAAATGTCCATGAATCCATTCGACAGCATCGCCGTCGAAGAAGCCGTGCGACTCAAAGAGCAAGGCATCGCAAAAGAAATTATTGTCGTCTCTATCGGCCCAGGCCAAAACCAGGAAACTTTGCGCACTGCATTAGCCATGGGCGCCGACCGCGCTATTTTAATTGACACAGATCAGGTCACCCAACCGTTAGCAACCGCTCACATTTTACAAAAAATCGTTGAGCGGGAATCGCCGCAAATCGTTTTGTTAGGAAAACAGGCGATCGATAGCGATAACAACCAAACAGGCCAAATGTTAGCGGGTTTATTAAATTGGTCGCAGGGCACTTTTGTTTCCAAAATAATGCTCGAAGGTGAAACATTACAAGTCACGCGTGAAATAGATGGTGGACTCGAAACATTAAAACTCAAACTACCTGCCGTCATCACGACTGATTTACGTCTCAATGAACCACGCTATCTATCATTGCCCAATATCGTTCAGGCAAAACAAAAAACCATCGCGGTGATTCCCATTGCAGAATTAGCTGTAGACATCACCCCTCATTTGGAAATTTTAAAAGTCACTGCGCCCGAAAAACGTCGTGCCGGCATTATCGTCAACAGTGTAAAAGAGTTGATTGATCGATTGCGAAATGAGGCACAGGTAATCACATGAAAATATTACTGTTGATCGAACACGATAATACCGTATTAAAATCCGCGAATTTTCATGTTTTCTCTGCTGCTAAACAACTCAGTGACACGATTGATATTTTAATTGCGGGTCATCCATGTGACTCTGTCATTGAATCTGCCCAAAAATCATTTCCCGTGCAGCGCATTCGCGTCGCAGATGCCATCGAATATCAACATCAATTAGCTGAAAATATGGCGCCTCTTATTGCCGAACTCGCGAAAGAATACGACATGGTGTTCACCGCAGCGACTACATTTGGAAAAAATATTTTGCCGCGCGCCGCTGCTTTATTAAATATTGCGATGATTTCAGATGTGATAAAAATTATTTCTGCAGATACTTTCATACGCCCTATTTATGCAGGAAATGCACTCACTACCGTCAAAAGTCGTGACAACATAAAAATGCTCACGATACGCACGACTGCTTTTCCAGCTGCTCCTGCTATGAGAAATCCAAACGTCATCATTGAAAAAATCGAACACGTTATTCCTGATTCACTTTCTGAATGGGTTCATGAAGAGTTGACTGTTTCAGCACGACCCGAATTAACCGACGCTCGCATCGTTGTATCGGGTGGGCGTGGATTAAAAAGTGCAGAACATTTTAAGCAACTCGAAGCATTCGCTGATAGTATGGGTGCCGCAGTCGGGGCATCGCGCGCCGCTGTGGATGCAGGATTGGCTCCCAATGATTATCAAGTGGGACAAACAGGAAAAGTCGTCGCGCCGGATCTTTATATCGCCATCGGCATTTCAGGCGCGATTCAACATATCGCGGGAATGAAAGACAGTAAAGTCATCGTGGCCATTAACAATGATCCCGATGCGCCTATTTTTCAAATCGCAGATTATGGATTGGTGGGCGATTGGTTTACTATTCTTCCCGAATTACAAAAGGAAATAAAATGCGATTAACATTTTTGGGTGCAACGAACACTGTCACGGGTTCCAAATTTTTGCTCAACACCGGCGATAAAAAATTTTTAATTGATTGTGGATTATTTCAGGGATTAAAAGAATTACGCCAACGCAATTGGAATACTTTTCCCATCGAACCTCATTTGATTGATTTTGTTGTTCTAACGCACGCTCATATCGATCATAGCGGTTATTTACCTGTCTTAGTCAAAAATGGATTCACCGGAAAAATTTATTGTTCCAGCGCAACCAAAGAGTTATGCGCGATACTCTTGCCAGACAGTGGATATTTACAGGAAGAAGAAGCAAAAATGGCGAATAAATACGGCTATAGCAAACACAAACCCGCCGTGCCACTTTATACTCGCGCCGAAGCAGAGAAAACGCTTTTACAATTTCGTGCACTCGAATTTAGAAAAAATTATAAATTTGCGGAAGAAACGCATATTTCCTTAATTCCTGCTGGACATATTTTAGGTGCGTCCTTTATTCAAGTGAAACACTATGGAACAACCGTTTTATTTTCAGGGGATTTAGGGCGGCCCGATGATCCCATCATGCATCCTCCCGCTGTGATACAAGCCGCCGATTATTTAGTCTTGGAATCCACGTACGGAAATAGACGACACAACAAAATTAATCCGCTTGATGAATTAAGCGACATCATTAACCGTACTGCAAATCGCGGTGGGACTGTCATTATTCCCGCATTCGCCGTCGGTCGTGCGCAACATTTATTATATTTAATGTACCAATTAAAAATGACGAATCGCATTCCTAATTTACCGATTTATCTAGACAGCCCCATGGCAAAAAGTGCGACGGATATTTTTGAAAAATATACAGACTTACATCGCCTAGACGCGACACTCTCAAAAAAAGTGACGCAAGTAGCAAAATACATCACGACCAAAGAAGAATCACAAGCGCTGGATCAAGAAACAGCTCCGAAAATTATTATTTCAGCAAGTGGGATGTTAGAAGGCGGACGTGTTTTGCATCATGTAAAAATGTTTTCATCGAATCCAAACAATACAATTGTATTTGCGGGTTATCAAGCCGCTGGTACACGCGGTGCAGATATGATTGGCGGGAAAGAATCTATCAAAATATTTGGCGAAGATATTCCCGTGCGCGCAGAAATCAAAGTGCTCAGCAACATGTCCGCCCATGCGGATTATGAAGAAATTTTGGAATGGCTAAAACATTTTAATCATCATCCACGGAAAATTTTTATCACGCATGGTGAGCCAGAAGCTGCTCTTTCCCTCAAGAACAAGATCGAAGAAAAATACCATTGGCCGTGTGTGATTCCGGATTATTTGTATAGCGCGGTGTTGTAGACAATTCTGTCATGCCAGCATGCTTTTAGCTGGCATGACAAATGGGCTTGTCCAGAATTCACCTTAAAAAGAGGTTATAATTAAAGTGATATGAATATTAATCAAGACGAAAAAGATGATGAATCAGGCACTACCGGCGAGGGTGGGGTCGCGGGCGGGATACATTTTCGCTATCAGGACGCAATGTCGATTGCACCACGCGATGATGTATTGCCGCCGCATGAAATTAAACGATTATTATTACTTCACAAAGAATTACACAAAGAATATGTCGTTAAACAAAAACTCGAACGACAAAACCGCAAGAAACTAAAAGCCGAAGGTAAAATGCTCTCTGCCGCGCGCGGACACGACGCAGGACAACGCTCCCTCTTCAGAGATCACCCCTTACTGTCTAAGAAAGCACAATTCAATGGAGCAGATCGCCAAGTCACTCCTGATCCCAATGCAAATATGGCCAATACCAATGAGGGCCAACAAAACGAGTTACAACATCGACTCGCTCCCCAACCTCAACTACAAAATCGCAATGAATTACGTCATCAAAAAAGTCTCACTCCTACATTGAGACGTGGATAAATCAAATAACAGGTTAAATATGTTTTCTCTCGCCGACACTATTTTAGAAGAAAAAGTGGATACCGTTAAAAATATCCTCGAGCACGACATCGATGTGAATGGCATCGATGAGTATGGATTCACGCCTTTAATCGAAGCAGCCATTATCAATAATCTTGAAATTTCAAAAATGCTCGTTCATCACGGCGCTAATCCCAATCAACCCGATATGTTAGGAAATACTGCATTGCATTGGGCAGCAGAAAATAATAATCATGAAATAGCCTTATTGCTTTTGAAAAATCATGCAGACCCGAACGCATCCAATATTGCAGGTCAGCCTATTTTGGCCATGCCATTGTTGCGTCAACAACAACGTTTAAAAAAATTATTATTACAGCATGGTGCTGATTTAGTTTTTGCCCAAGATTATATTAATACCAAATTCTTGGGACATTTATTCGAATTAGTAGGCAGTGCTACTATTGTGAATCCTCAAAATCAATTTGTTGAAGTCGATTTCGAAGGATTTTTTTTAGAAATCAGTTTAGGCATGATTGCCGATTCATTGGACCAATTTAAAAATCATTTTGCTGGCAGGCAATTGCGCCGTTACATTCACGAGTTTCAAATTGTGATTGATGTTGTGTTCCGTGCATCGCATTTAATGAAATACCAACAATATAAAGTGAATATTCAAAAACACCAGTCCGAGATTCTCTCTTTGATTCAAGAAGAACCGCTGATCATCCCGATTGGTTATGAAGGACATGCGATTACATTCATTAAATTTGGAAATATTTTAGTAAAATGCGATCGAAGAGAAGATAGTCGTCTTTATGACAATATCATGATTTACCAAATGAATAATCCTTCCGTTCTGAGCGTTCAATTTATTCAAAAATTAATGTATGAAAAACAATCGGATGATTTTATTAATCATCGTCTTCCTGAATTATTAGAGTTGCAACCCATCACCGAATTGAAAATGAGCGCGCAAATCAGCGGAAATTGTTCGTGGGCGAATGTAGAAGCCTGCGTCCCTGCCCTATTTTTTTTATTGTTTAGTCGCAACGAAGATTTTTCATCGAATATCAAACGCTACAAAAGTCTATCACTCAAATTATTCAACGAATGGCGCGAATGGAATAAAGAACGCGCCCTGCAATTTTGCATTCAAAATTTTAAACAAGCCGACAGCATCCGAAAAGCCTGCAAGGCAGAAATATTAACGGCCATTCTTTATCAATGTTGTGGTGGCGTGTCACCCCTCGACAGTGAGCGCGCGGAATTAATTTTAAATGCGATTGCTATTCCCGAGTATGAACCTATTCTGAAAAATTATATCCAAGTGTATTGTTATGAAGATTACAGCGAAGAGGGAAAACGTTTTTTGCAGCTTTTACGGGAGTGGGGTTATAAAATATAAAATGAAGGCATTATAAATTTTTTGCTTCTTTCAGTAACTCGTCCCAATCGTTCGGTGGATAGCCTGAATTTAACATTTTCTTAAAAACACTATATGCATCAAATTTTTCACCATATGCACGTTTTGTATTTTCATCATTCACCCATGCATACACAATGATTTTACTTTTAAGATGGTATCTAAAAAATAACCGATATTGTTGAAAAAATTTCGCTCGAAACCAATGCTTGTATTCATCTCCCAGAGTCGCACCTTGTCGATACTCTGCCAAAGTAGGATCTTGTGGTATTTTTTCAAAAATTAATTTTTGAATTGCGGCTAACCGTTTGGCACAATTTTTTTGTTTATAATTTAAAGGATCTTTCTTTCGATTTTTTTCGACCTCTTTTACTAAATTTTCGAATTGATCCTGAAAGGATGAATGAGTTAATAAGCACCATCCATTTACCATGAGTTTTTTGTTCTGTTTCAATGTTTATTCATCCTTTTCATCAAGCGAAGCATCCAAATCAATTTCCATACCCGATGTTAAATCACGTGCACGATCAATCAGAGCTTGGTCGAAAGATTGAACATGCGTTGGATTATTTTTTATATCCATAGCTAAGAAATTAAGGAATTCCTCAAGCACAGGATCATCCTCGGTTGCACGAGAAATTAAAACTTTTCCGTCATTTTCAACGGTATACGTAATTTTGTCCCTTTTATTGAGATGCAATAATTCGCGTATCGGTTCAGGAATAGTTGTTTGGTAACGATTTGTTAGCGTAGAAGCCGCTTGTAATATCTTGGTCATTGTATAACTCCCTCGGCATTTAAAAATAACACCCTCTACCTACAATGGTAATGCAATTGCATTACCTTTTCAAGGCACGAATAAGGTAGCTAATCATTGATAATGCATGTGGAATATTATTGAACATTTCTTTCTTAATGTAGTACAATCTGCCCGTCAAGGCGTCTCTTGGGTAAATTTTTATGAGGTTAATTCAAATGAAAAAAATGATTAGTTTGGCTTTTTTAGGCGTATTATCGCTTATGCAAGTCGCTTTTGCAGATGTTATTCCTTCCAGCTTGGCTGGCAAATGGTTTTTTAATGGAATAACAACAGATACAACACCCTTTGTTGCTATTCCTCAGGTTCTGACGTTTACTGCGCGGGATGGGAGCTTTTTAGATAATGGCTCTTTTGGTTCTCAATCAGGCGATAAATTCACTTTCTGTCTGGTAACGATGGCTGGAACAATTACCTCTGTGAAACAAACCAGTCCTACAAGTTATGTACTTGAAGGTACAGGTAAAGCAGTTGACGGTTCAATTATTCCAATGCCAGGCAATACACTGAAAGCATGTCAAGATGCGATCGGTACTTATTCCTATAACTTTCACTACCGCATTTCAAATCTCCAAAATACTTCATTTGAAATCGGTGACCAATCATTTAAAAAGGTCGGCTAGTCAATAACATCCGCCCTACTCACTGAGCCGATTAGCGGAATTAATCGGCTCATTTTTACGTTGATTATGAGCCGATTAAGCTCTATAATTGGCTCATGATGACTTACAATTGGCAACAACCCGACTGGCCCCATTTTCAATATGATTTATCAGGCTTATACGAACGCTTACTGCTCATTTCAGAAAAAATGGGTGGAATAGGCGGGAAATTAGCCCATTTAACTCAACCCCTCCAAACTGAAGCCATGATTAATCTCATGGTGGAAGAAGCGATCAAGACATCTGAAATTGAAGGCGAACACATTAATCGCCCCGATGTCAGATCATCCATCAAAAATGCTCTTGGATTGAACTCAAAACCGACCCCCGTGCATGATAAACGCGCCGAGGGAATTGCGAAACTCGTGCTGGATGTACGTGACACTTTTCAAGAACCCCTCACCGAAGAAAAATTATTTGATTGGCACTTGATGCTTTTATCCAGTTCACCGTATCCCAACTTAAAAATAGGGCGTTGGCGAATGGATGAAGAACCCATGCAAATTATTTCAGAACGCCAGGGGAAATGGATTGTGCACTATGAAGCACCGCCTTCTCGACAAGTGCCAAGTGAAATGAAAAAATTCATTCGCTGGTTTAATGAAACAGCGCCAGGAAAAAATAAAGCGATTCAATTTGCACCCGTGAGAGCGGCGATCGCGCATTTATATTTCGAGAGTATTCATCCTTTCGATGACGGCAATGGCAGAATCGGTCGAGCCATTGCTGAAAAAGCATTGTCTCAAGGATTTGGTTACCCTGTCACACTCAGTTTATCTTTATCAATTGAAGCCAACAAAAAAAATTATTATGATGCATTAAAAACCGCTTCCAAAACAAATCATGTGACGAATTGGATTCATTATTTTGTCGATCTCATACTGAATGCACAAATGGAATTTGAAAAACAAATTAATTTTATTCTTAACAAAACTCGTTTTTTTGATACCTTCAATAATGTCTTGAATGAACGTCAATTGAAGGTGATAAAACGCATGATGCAGGCAGGAATAAAAGGTTTTGAAGGAGGAATGAGCGCTCGAAAATATATGAAAATAACGGGTGTTTCTAAAGCGACAGCCACTCGGGATTTACAGCATTTGTTTTCGATCGACGCATTCAAACAAATTGGCAGCGGGCGGAATGTTCGATATGAGTTGAATTTATGAACGTGAATGATTTAAACAACACGCTTTATATTTTTTCCCACTCCCACAAAAACAGAGATCATTACGACCCAATTTGATTCCGCTAGAGGGTTTCGGTTTGGTATGTTTGCCATCAACGTAATACCATTGCTCATTGATTTGATGAAATTCACTGATCTCATGAATAAAATCTTTTTTGCCTTGTTCACTAAAGTGAGCAATAAATTCAACATAACCTTTGGTCGCATCGAACATGCTGCTCTGTATAATTTCCAAACCCAGCCATTGAGCAGTCAGAGCCCATTGTTTTGCTGATTCAGCATTAAAATGATTGGATGCGGGCGCTTTCATTGTTTTTAATATGTAGTCGATATTCGCTTGCGTATAAGCGGTATAACGCGATCGCATTAATTTTTCGGGTGTTTCAGGTTTTATATGATCATTAATATAAATGCCGCAGCATTCATTATAAATTTTATTAGAACCACAGGGACAGTTTGACATAAAAATTCTATTCTCTTGTTTTTATTTCGCGTTAGAGACTTTAGATTGCACTGGTTTACCCACTTGCTTCGCAATAAACCGCCCTATTGAAATGAGCTCATTGAGATCCACGCCCGTTTCGATGCCCAATCCATTTAACATATATAAAACATCTTCGCTCGCAACATTCCCACTTGCGCCTTTTGCGTAAGGACAACCACCTAAACCTGCAACAGCACTATCAATCACATGAATTCCATTTGAAAGTGCAACATAAATATTCGTCAACGCTTGACCATAAGTATCATGAAAATGCACCGCTATTTTTTCTCTCGGAATTTTTTCCATGACTGTTTTCAATAATCGATCTGTTTTTCCTGGGGTGCCAACACCAATCGTATCGCCCAATGAAATTTCATAACACCCTAATCGAACCAATGTCTCTGCCATATCAGCCACAGCTTGTGTTGAAATATCGCCCTCATAGGGACATCCCAACACACAGGAAATATAACCTCGCACATGAATTTGATTCGCATTCGCAGCTTGCAAAATATCTGCGATGATTCGCATACTTTCAGCTGCTGTCATATTCGTATTGCGTTGACTAAATGTTTCGGAAGGTGTAGTAAATACCGCGATTTCTTTCACACCACACGCCAATGCATTTTCAAATCCCTTGAGATTTGGCACGAGAACAGGATAAGCCACATTCGTTTTTTTCGTAATTTCTTTATAAACCTCTTCATGATCCGCCAGTTGTGGAATCCATTTCGGTGAAACAAAACTCGTCGCCTCAATGACAGAAAGACCCGTCGCAGATAATCGATTAATAAATTCAATTTTAATTTTTGTATCAATGATTTTTTCTTCATTTTGTAGACCATCGCGCGGGCCCACTTCAACCATTTTTACTTTGGAAGGGAACAGCATTTTTATATTACTCCCACACCGGTGAACGTTTTTCTAAAAAAGCATTTAATCCTTCTTGTGCATCACGTGACGTTCGCATCGATGCTAAATGTTCTGCTGTCATTTTTATTTTTTCTTCAGAAACAGCATGGCGCGTGATTTTTTTCGCTTCGAATAGTGCATGAGGACTATTTTTTAAAATATTTTTTGCTAGCATTAAACCCGTATCAAATAATTTTTCTAATGGTGCGATCTGTTGTACTAATTTCAATTTGGTTGCGATGTGTGAATCGAATGACTCTGCTGTGAGAAAATAATAACGCGCTGATCTCTCGCCCATCACCGATAAAATATAGGGACTAATCACAGAGGGCGTTAACCCTATTTTTGTTTCAGGAAAACAAAAAACAGAATTACTCGCAGCAATCACCATATCACAGCAGGCAATGACACCCAAACCACCGCCCATCACTGCTCCGTGAACCAATCCAATAATCGGTTTTGGAAAAGTATAAATTCGTTCAAGCAGGCGCGCTAATTGCAATGCATCATTTACATTTTCTTCATGAGAAGCCTGTGCCATTTTTTGCATCCATGCCATATCCGCGCCCGCACAAAAATGTTCGCCATTCCCATTCAAAATGACGACATGGATCGACGCATCGTCAGCAATTTTTTGCAGCGCTTGCATCCATTCCTGAATCATAGGCCCATTCAACGCATTCCGTTTTTCTGGGCGATTCAATGTTAATAAACATATACTAGGATCTGGTTTTGTCACTAAAATTGACGATAGCGAATTCATTTTTACATCCTAAATAAACCAAATAAAGTCGGTAAAATCGCTGCATTCAATGCAGCCAATAAACTTAAGCCAACAACCTGGCGCGTTTCAATCGGATCAATCACTCCATCATCCCACAAATGAGCACTCGCATAATATGCATGACTTTGTTTTGCGTATTGCGCCAATATCGGTGCTTTTAATGCGTCCTCTTCTTCTTGCGTCCATTTTTTTCCGAGACGTTCTTTTTTTTCACGCGTCACTTGTGCTAATACATTCGCTGCCTGCTCACCGCCCATCACAGCGATTTTTGCATTCGGCCACGTCCATAAAAAACGCGGATCATAGGCGCGCCCACACATCGCATAATTCCCTGCCCCATAACTTCCGCCCACAATCACAGTGAATTTAGGCACTTTTGCACACGCAACTGCACTCACTAATTTTGCACCGTGTTTTGCAATGCCTTCGGATTCGGATTTGCTGCCTACCATAAACCCCGTAATATTTTGCAAAAATAATAAGGGAATACCGCGCTGACAGCACAGCTCAACAAAATGCGTTCCTTTTAATGCTGATTCTGAAAATAAAATACCATTGTTTGCAATGATGCCGATTGGGACTCCATACAAGTGCGCAAACCCACACACGAGTGTTTTGCCATATTGCATTTTAAATTCATCAAATTGCGATCCATCGACAATACGAAGAATAATTTCGCGGATATCAAATGGATAACGAGGATCAGATGGAATAATCCCATACAATTCTTGTGGATCCAATAAAGGTTCTTGCGGTTCGCGCAGAGCGAGTCCGATTTTTTTTTCAATATTCAAATTGGAAACAATCGTACGAACTATTTTTAATGCATGCTCATCATTATCTGCATAATAATCAGCGACACCCGACACACGACAATGCACATCGGCACCACCGAGCGCTTCTGCCGTGATGATTTCACCGGTGGCGGCTTTGACTAAGGGCGGTCCCGCCAAAAAAATAGTCGCTTGATTACGAACCATGATGGATTCATCCGCCATCGCAGGCACATACGCACCGCCTGCCGTACAAGATCCCATAACCGCTGCAATTTGTGGAATGCCCATCGCGGACATATTCGCCTGATTGAAAAAAATTCGTCCGAAATGATCTGCGTCAGGAAAAACTTCATCTTGTTTTGGTAAAAATGCACCGCCCGAATCGACGAGATAAATGCACGGCAATCGATTTTCTTGCGCGATCGCTTGCGCACGCAAATGTTTTTTGACGGTGATGGGATAATACGTTCCACCTTTCACGGTCGCATCATTCACAATCAACATGCATTCAATGCCATGGATGCGGCCAATACCGGTAATAATGCCGCCCGCAGGAATTTCATCGTCATATAATTCATAACCTGCCAGAGCAGAGAGTTCTAAAAAATGAGAGTCGGGATCCAGCAATAACTGAATGCGATCACGCGGTAATAATTTTCCGTGTTCGCGATGACGTTCGCGTGCAGTCTCATGACCACCTTGATGAATGTGTGCTAATTTTTGTTTTAAGTCTTCCACTTGTTGGCGCATCGCTTCTGCGTTGCGTTTGAAGGTGTCGTGGTTGACATCGATTTGAGTGCTCACAATAAAATTCCTTATTTTTTTGGTTTGTCTCAAGAGCATTAAAGTCACTGGGTCCCGCTTACAAAGCGTCGCGGGATGACGCAAAGGTAAAGGCTGTGCGCACGTCCTCAACCGGAGCGTCATCCCGCGACGCTTTGTAAGCGGGATCCAGTGACTTTAAATCTGTTTATTTGGTTTCCGTAAACAAATCCCGCCCAATCACAATCCGACGAATTTCAGACGTCCCTGCTCCAATTTCATATAATTTTGCATCACGTAATAATCGACCTGTCGGAAATTCATTGATATACCCATTCCCACCCAAACATTGTATCGCTTGCAACGCCATTGCAGTGGCTTTTTCCGACGTATACAAAATAATCGCGGCAGAATCTTTTCGAGTAATTTCTCCCTGATCTGCTGCTCGCGCCGTCGCATATAAAAAAGCACGCGATGACGACAAACCCACATACATATCCGCTAATTTTGCTTGAATCAATTGAAAACGGCCCAACGGCTGGCCGAATTGTTTTCGATCATGCACATACGGTAACACCGCATCGAGACAGGCTTGCATAATCCCAACCGGTCCTGCTGCTAAAATTAAACGCTCAATATCCAGCCCTTTCATCAACACGTTAGCGCCTTGATTCACTTCACCCAAAATATTTTTTTTGGGAACACGACAATTTTCAAAAATAAGTTCACACGTATTGGAACCACGCATGCCCAATTTATCCAGTTTTTGTGCGGTTGAATAACCTTTAAAATTTTTTTCGATTAAAAAGGCGGTGATACTGTTTTTTCCTGCATTGTCTGTTCGTGCATACACGACTAATACATCCGCATCTGGACCATTCGTGATCCACATTTTAGTTCCATTTAAAATAAAATCATCGCCATCGGATTCCGCACGTAATTGCATGCTCATGACATCGGATCCAGAATTGGATTCACTCATTGCTAATGCACCGACAAATTCGCCGCTGCATAATTTCGGCAAAACCATTTTTTTTTGTTCGACTGTTCCGTGTAAACGAATTTGATTCACGCATAAATTAGAATGAGCGCCGTAACTCAATCCAACAGCGCCCGATGCCCGACTGATTTCTTCCATTGCAATCGTGTGTTCAAGATAACCCAGCCCTGCTCCGCCGTATTCTTCTTCTACTGTGATGCCTAACAATCCCATGTCACCCAATTTTTTCCAGACAGTTCGTGGAAATTGATTAGTGTGATCGATTTCTGCCGCATAGGGCGCGATTTCATTCGCTGCGAAACGTTGCACGGATTCGCGCAGCATATTCGCCGTGTCACCCAAATGAAAATCAAGATCAATCATGATCCGTATCCTTTTCCAACTGTTGGATAACTGTTGCTAAAAAACGGGTTGCTTCGCCGCCCGTCACTGCTCGATGATCAAAGGTTAAAGAAAGTGGCGCAATACGACGAATAATCATCGCACCTTCACGCACGCGCACTTCATCACGTAATTTTCCGCAGCCTAAAATAGCCACGGTGGGCGGCACGATAATAGGATTCGCATAACGTCCTGCAATCGTACCAAAATTAGAAAGTGTAATCGTTGCACCTTGTAAATCACTGGGAAGAATCGTGCGAGAGCGTACGGTTTTTTTAAATTCATCGATTTCAGTTCGTAAATCTTTCGCGTTTTTATTATTTGCCTGTTTCAAAACAGGAACAAATAATCCTTCTTCCGTATCCATCGCCAAACCCATATTCACTTCATCATGCAAAGCGCGTTCCATTTTTTTTCCGTTATACCACGCATTGAGTGAAGGTTCTGCGTGAGCGGCTGCCGCCATGGCGCGAATTAATCGCACTGTAAAATCCGATGAAATGGATGTCACATCAGCGTCTTCCATGATGGTTACCGGAACCACTTCTTGATGCGATTGCGTCATGATCATGGCCATGCTTCGACGTACGCCATGCAGCATTTCCATATTGTCCATCGAGTGTGATGAAGAAGCCGCTGCTTTTTTAACATCTTCTGCGGTGATTTGCCCTTGTGGCCCTGTTGGGATAATCGCATTCAAATCGACATTGAGTTGTTTTGCTAATACACGCACAGCGGGCATGGCTTTTGCACTGGCTGCCGTTTTTTTCTCTGTACTCATCGTGGGAGTACATTCATTCCATAATGCACTTCCTTCTTCCAAACTCCCGACGACGGTTCCTTTATCTTTAGATGCAGACTCTTCACCATTTTCAAATTCCACCAGCGGTGAATGCGTTGGAATAATATCGCCTTGTTTACCGTATAATTTTAAAATTTTTCCAGCTTGCGGTGCAGGCACGTCCACCACTGCTTTTGCCGTTTCCATACTGACCATGGGCTGGTCCAGTTTCACTGTGTCGCCTTCTTTGACATACCATTCGTGAATTTCAGCTTCTGCCAATCCCTCGCCTAAATCAGGCAAATGAAATATTTTCATGCAAACTCCATGACTTGTTGAACGGCTTCGATAATATTTTCTTCTGTCGGCAAATAACATTTTTCTAATCGGGCATACGGAACAACCGTGTCATATCCTGTGACGCGTTGCACCGGTGCCTTGAGAAACAATAATCCTTTTTCTGCCAGTTGCGCAGAAATATCTGCGCCCACACCGCCAGTGCGTGCAGCTTCATGAATGATGACACAACGACCTGTTTTTTCGACGGACGTTAAAATGGTTTCTATATCGAGTGGTTTAATCGTGGCAACATCAATCACTTCTGCCTGGATGCCTTGTTTCGCTAATTTTTCTGCGGCAGCGACTGTTTCTTTCACCAGAGAACCCCATGTCACCAAAGTGACATCGTCACCCATTCGCAATGTAAAACAAACATCGAGCGGTAATGCTTTACCATTATCGGGCACTTCTTGTTTTGCCCAACGATAAAGACGTGAAGGTTCTAAAAATATCACGGGATCAGGATTACGTATGGATGCGAGCAACAATCCATATGCGCGTGCAGGTGAAGAGGGAATGACGACACGCAATCCAGGGATGTGCGCGAATATCGCTTCTGTACTTTCTGAGTGATGTTCAGGTGCACGAATGCCAGAACCATACGGTGTGCGAAATACAACGGGACAACTCATTTTACCGCGCGTGCGATTTCGAATACGGGATGCATGATTAATAATTTGATCGAGGGCAGGATAAATGAATCCCATAAATTGAAATTCTGCGACGGGTTTTAATCCTTCGATCGCCATGCCAATCGCTAAACCTGCAATCATCGATTCTGCGAGAGGTGTATCGCGAACGCGATCGGGACCAAATCGATCTAACAATCCGACTGTTGCGCGAAACACACCGCCATTTTTTGCAATATCTTCGCCCAGCACAACGACGTTAGGATCAGCTTGCATCTCATAAGCGAGGGCTTGATTGATTGCTTCTACGAGCGTGATTTCTGCCATTTTAAACTTTTTCCTTATTGTAAATTGGTGTAACAGAGCCGCGACCGTCAGGGAGCGGTGCTTTTGGATAAATTTATTAAAAGCACCGCTCCCTGACGGTCGCGGCTCTGTTACAATCTTTCACGTTGTTCAACATAAATGTCTGGCAACGTTTCATATAAATAATCAAACACAGAAACCGTTTCAGCTGGCGGAGTTTCTAAATACGTTTGCACCACTTTTTCCATTTTCGATGTGCACTCGGCCAGTAATGCTTCTTCTTTTTCAGATGACCAAGCGTGAATTTTTTCTAAATAATTTCGTAATCGAATGATCGGCTCTTTTTTCCATTCTTCTGCGCGGGAATGTGTGGGTTCATAACGGCTTGCGTCATCGGCTGTGGTGTGATCACTCTGTCGATAACACACCATTTCAATCAACGTAGGTTCATTTTTTTCACGCGCACATTTCATCGCCTCTGACACGCGATGACACACAGCAATCACATCATTCCCATCGACTTGTTTGCCTGAAAATCCCGCTGCAATGGCTTTTTGTGCAATGGTTTTCGCTGCGGTTTGTTCGCTACGTGGAACGGAAATCGCCCATTGATTATTGCTCACCACAAAAACGATCGGTAATTTCCACACACCTGCCACATTCATCGCTTCATAAAAATCGCCTTCTGATGTACCGCCATCACCACAAACAGTCAACACAGCGCGTTTTTCTTTACGAATTTTTAATGCAGTGGCAGCACCCACGGCATGCAACACTTGTGTACTGATTGGAACAGCGTAGGGAAAATTATTGTTAGGGTCGGCAAATAAATTACCGCGTTCATCGCCACCCCAATATAACAAAATGTCGACGAGATTCACTCCTCGCTCCATGAGTGTTGCTGCATCGCGATAATAGGGAACCAAAATATCGTCTTTGGGCATCGCATCTCCGATCCCGACAAATACTGCTTCTTGTCCGCGAGAAGAGGGATAAGTGCCCATTTTTCCAGTGCGTTGTAATGCAATCGCTTTAGTATCGAACACACGATTCAATACCATTTGTCGATACAGATAAATCAAATGTTCTGTGTTTTTAGCAAGATCAGGCGCATCTTCTGACAACTGACTTTGTTCATTGAGATATTGATAATAGGGAATTTCAAATTGTGCGACGATTTTCACGCGAGTCAAACTCCTTTAGAGCACATTAAAACTACTTAACAACGCCGACTGCTCTTCCCGACCAATCAGTGGTTTAAATTCTTTTTGCTGCGGATCCCATTCATATATCATGTTCTGGTCAAAATTGAAAAACCATCCGTGAATTTTCAATTTTCCTGCTGACAATTTTTGTTGTACTAGAGGATATGTTTTTAAGTTTTCTATTTGATTTAAGATATTCATGCGCGCAATTTGATTTGTTTTGTTTGATTCATCAAATGATAATTGTGAGCGAATCAAATTAATCCATTGATTGAGTTTGGGCGGCAGTGTATTGGGTTGATAATGTTGACAGGCGCGAATAGCACCGCAATTCGCATGACCGCAGACAACAATATCCGTGATATCGAGTGCAGAGAGTGAAAATTCCAGTCCTGCAAATTCACTATGACAAATCGTTTCAGCTGGATCATAGGGAGGAATATAATTTCCTACGTTACGTATAATAAATAAATCCCCTGGATTGGAAGATGTCATGGCAGACGGCACGATTCGACTATCTGAACAGGTGATAAACAAGGTGTGGGGATTTTGCGCTTTCGCAATATAATCAAATAACCGCCTGTCATTTGTTTTTCTTTCTTCATAGAAACGATAAAACCCGTCAACTAACTGGCCATAAGAAGATTCACCCAATTTTTTTGTTCTTAATTCATGTTCTGAAATTAAGTAATGGTCATCAATAAACGTTTCTCCGCCGGCAATTTTAAACAGCGATTCAAAACGACGGGCCAATCCTGTAATGTGAAATTGAATCCCTTTTTCACGGCAATCATTCGCTAAATCAACAATGGCAGAAGCGCCTGAGGTATCTAAATTATCCAGTCTCGACAAATCCAGCAAAACAGTATGACCACTTCCCACCGTCTCTAGCTCTTTTTGCAAAAGAGCAATTTTTCCTGTCGATAAAAATGTGAGTGAACCCGTCAGGGAAAGTCGCGTCATCGAATCATGCGGTGATTTTGAGATGTGTAATCTCGTTTGGGCTGCTTTAAATAACACAATGAGAGCTGCAGCGATAATGCCTGCTTTAACACCTGCAATAAGATCAACTGAAATAATAGTGAAAAATGTGATTGCATAAATCAATGCTTCGGTGCGTGCAGTAATCCACAGCTCATGAAATTCTTTGTAATTGATCATGGAAAATGCGATAGAAAATAATACGCCTGCCAATGCTGCAACGGGTATTTTTTCAATAAGCGGTGCACACGCAAAAACAGCGAGCAAGACACCGATCGAATGAATAATACTGGATCGTCGAGTTTTAGCCCCTGCCCTGACATTAGTCGCCGAACGTGCAATCACTCCGGTAATCGGAATTCCACTAAATAAAGAGACAACAATATTTCCCAGCCCTTGGCCAATCAGTTCCTGATCAGAGTCATGTTTTTTTTCATTCGTTAATTTATCAATGGCACTGGAAGACAATAATGTTTCCAGTGAGGCCAACACATAAATAGTAAATGAACTTAACAATAATTCACCCCATGGCATGGAAGGCATCGTGGGAAAATGCATGGAAGGTAAAGAGTGCGGGATAGTGCCAATCATGGGTACATTCAAATTGAAAAAATAAGCCAGCGCTGAAACAACCACTACGGCGGGTAACACGGGTTGCATTCGAGGGAAAATTCGCGGTAATCCACGAATCATTCCGATGGTCAACACGACTAACAACAAACACTTTCCATTAATTTGATTGAAATATAATTTTAAGTGATTCAATACGCCAATGATGTGTGATTCTAACGGAGGTTCTAAACCAAACGCGCGAGGCAATTGCCCAACCAAAATGATGGCACCAATCCCTGCAGTAAAACCTGCAACAACCGGTAGCGGAACATAACGACTTAATTTTCCAAGCCCTGCCATCCCACTGATCAACTGCATCAATCCTGTCAGAAGACACATAAACACCAGCGCTTCCACACCAAATTTTTCAACGGTATCTGCCAGCAAAATTGACATCGCCGCTGCAGGCCCGCTCACTGCAAGCGGCGTTCCACCAAAAATCGCACATACAATACCTGCAACAATCGCCGTGATTAGTCCAACACCAGGAGCAACGCCCGATGCGAGAGCAATTGCGAGAGATAAAGGTATTGCAACAAACGCGACAGCAATCCCTGCAAAAATATCATTCGTCAGATATTTTGCGCTAAGCATTGTTTTCCACTCTGGAATCAAACGAGGAATCCCGAGCAACAAATTGGGATTTTTTAGAAAATTCATGCAGCCGTCCCTGTTATTTTTTCGTCTTCGTAATTTAACCTGAGCGGGAGTTATTTACAATTGGAATGCAACGGAAGAGCAGGAAATAAAAAACGGGAGAAATGCATTGCACGTCTCCCGCCTTTAATGGTGATGTACTACCAAATTACTTCTTTTTCGTTTTTTTCGTGCTGGATTTTTTCTTCGTAGCCATGACAGTGTCTCCTTAAGAAAAAAATTAAAAAGTAAATTCGATTGCTCGAACAGTTTCATTATATACCTTTCTGAGGGTTTGTGAATACATTGTGAGGAATCTCCCATCACCACGGAGGAAGTGTGACAAGACAATACCAGAAGCACAATTCATTAGGGTTTTCCCTTACACTCGATATTGATCGAATTCCTCTTGCGAAATAATCTCTTGTAATTCATGCCATGCTTTTCGACTTTTCTCGGGTAAATCTTCAATAAATTGCTCGATGGATAAAATATTTTTTTCTAAATCAGGCAGTATTTTCAATGCAAATTGCCGTAGTATCGCCTTGATTTGAGGTGCTTGCATCACAGTTTCCTGATTGTATTTATTCCGCTGTAATTTCAAGAGGGTTCGTAATGAGTCTGCTGCAAAATCGCGAAAATCTTGCATAAAATGCGAACGCGTCGCACTGTCGAGCTGTTGTATGGATTCATCAATGATTTGTTCGCGATACGACAAATAAGTACTGCGAATTTTTTTAACTGCTGTTTGTAATTTTTTAGTGTGTTGTGTCAGCTGGACAGCATCCACGTGTTGTTCCACTCTTTTTGCATGACTGGTTTTAGGTGCCTGATAATCATGTTTCAATGCACTGATAAAATAAGCAGCCAAGTTATTCACCCTGCCCTGTTGAAAATTACTTGAAACTTCAATGACTGACATTTTTTCCAAAATAAACGCTCGTTCATATTCCTGGATAACGTGTTTTGCCTGCTCTGCGCGCAGACCATAATCGTTCATCATTTTTATCATGAGATCATCTTCTACCGATTCGATGGGTTGAGCACCTAAACGAACTTTTTTGGCGCGCTCTTTCATTCCAAAACGCACTTTGACGACTTGTCTTCCTTCTCGCCACACTTCTGGCACAACAATCAAATCGGAATACGTATTCACTTCTTCAACGGATTTATCCAATACGCGACGTTTAAAATCGCGAAACACGGTGTACTTGCCAACTGGCACACCCATCAGTTTTCGAAAAAGATCTATCTCAAACCATTTAGTAAATCCCAATCCGCGATAACGAATACAGTTTTCATACAGAGCCAATCCATAGCTGGATTTGAATCGCGATTGGATAAATAAATTAATCTTGCCGAACATCGTGGGCGAATGCAGTAATTGCTTCATTCGAGGGGAATAGGCATACAGACAATTGGGCCCTTGCAAACTGACGCTGGCTAGGATGGAACTGGCAGTCCAGTCTTCCACACCCGTTACGTCATTCACTACGTTCCATTCAATCACGGTGGAAAGTAACCCTTTCAACGCGTCTTTGATGGCCGCATGATTGTGACCCTGATAAGCAATGAGCTTGCATAACTCTTTGATCGTGATTTCATGTTCTTCTTTGAGCAATAACTCTTGGTAAGCATGATAAAGCAGCGCATTACTGATTTTCCGTTGCAGCAGGCTCAACGTATTGGAGCAATGAATCGTGGCCGCATGCTTTTTTAATTCAGGCGCATTCGATTTTTTTTCCAATCCCACATCCGTCACAGTGGCTCCCATATCCGTCACATTCCTCTCCCACAAACGTCACCGATTATCCCATAAATGTCACAATCTCTCCCACAAACGTCACCATTTTGCTGTTTATTTTTTTATTTTTCAATGCGTTACCGTGTCCTAAACAAAAGATAAACAAAAGATAAAGAAAAACAACAACCTAATGTGCTGTTTTTTTTAATTAATTTATATATCATGACATCAACCGGATCATATAGTAGGACATAAGGTAATACAACTGAAGGAGTTTCGCATGAAAGTAATTGCCTTTTTAAACAACAAAGGTGGTGTTGGAAAAACGACTTGCAGCAGGACAATGGCAGAGTACCTGACTAAAGTAAAAAAGATTCCCACGCTAGCCATTGATTTTGATCCGCAATGTAATTTTTCCCATCAATATCTCAAGATGGAAATTGATCCAGCCTCTCCCGAAGGACTCATGCCGCCGGTTCATCCTGATTATGATCATACAGACCCTGATGATGCGGATTGGGATGGCAGAAGCAGCATTGCAGAGATTTTTTACGGACAAGGAGTGATACCCTATCCCACCTACATCGAGCATTTAGACTTGGCGCCAGGACATGCTGAAAAATTACTTGCTGCAGAATCGGTCAGAAAATCAGAAGTAGTTGAAAAAGTGCACAAACAACTCACTTCTTTTTTGTCTTCACCGGATGTTCAGGCGGCTTACAAAGCCATCGTGATTGATACAGCGCCTTCCAAAGGCCCATTAACCGTCAGTGTCATTAAGGCAGCAACACATATTGTGATTCCATCGGTGATGGAAGAACAGCCTGTGCAGGGGATTTACGGGATGTTACAACTCTGGATGCAAGAGTCACTGGCTCGAGATAAGCTGCGCCCTTTGAAGCTGGTGGGCATTTTACCTAACATGTTCAAACAGACCCGGCTGCATAAAGATATTTTGAAGAGCTTGCAAGACAGTGCCGCGATTGGTAAGTACATTCTGCCCGTCAAATTGAGCCAGAGAATTGTATTCGCAGAAATTGACTCAGAAGATTCTAATCCTCATTCCATTTTTGATTTTCAAGACAATCACGTTGCCAGGGATGAGGCTTTAGAAGTTTTTCATTATATTACGGAGAGGATATTTACCCATGACTAAAAAGAAACGTTTTGGTGTATCGCAAGCCCTCACACGCGGTTTAAGTGAAACGATTCATGTGGTGGAAAATAATGCGGGCATATTTAGAAATGTGATTTTACCTTTGTCTCGAATTGAGTTGGATCCCAATAACCCTCGAAAGCTCGCTATTTCGCTGGCGGATGTTAAAAATGGGATTCAAAAAAGTGATCCTGCTTACGAGCACAAGGCTCAGGAATTGGAAAAATTGCGTGAGCTAGCCAATACCATTCAAACCAGCGGTGTGATTAATCCTATTGTTGTTTATAAGCTAGGGGAGTCTTATCGCATCGTGGCGGGCGAGCGGCGCTCATTAGCCTCCATCCTGGCAGGGAAACAGGAAATTGATGCACGTGTTTTTAATGAAAGACCCAAGGGGTTCGAATTAAAACTGATTCAATGGATAGAAAATACCGCTCGGGAAGATCTCACACTGGATGAGCGCATTGGGAACATTCGCGACATTATCCATGAATACCAACAGCAGCAGGGCCCATCAGAATTGTCTGCAACCTTATTGAAAAACATTACAGGCCTTTCCTTGCCCCAAGCCAGTTATTATCTGGCTGTGTTGAATGCACCGAGTGATCTCAAACAAGCGATCGAACACGGCAAAATTGGAAGCCTAGATAAGGCAGCGATCATCGCAGGGATTGATTCCGATACGTTACGTGCACGGGCCCTAATCGCCTGTATCGATGGTTGTAGTTTGAAAGAGCTGAGACAGCTGATTGCGAAAGAAAAATATGCGCAAAAAAAGCAGACTCTTTTACCTGTCAGTAAACGAGGTCGAACGGTGACACGAGTCAATATGGGTTTTACCTTGAATACAAACGTGGTGGAAACGATAGTGGCTGCTGTGCTCTCACAACCCGATTTTAAAAAATATGCAGACGTTTTCTCAACGGTCAATTGGAGTTATTACGATCAGGCAGCGCGTGCTTTTCAGAAGCTGCTTGAAATCTTAGAACGCGAAACAGTGAGATAAGCCTAAATGAATAAGAAAATGATGACTTCAATAAAAGTGCAAAAATTACTGCATTACAAAATGCAGCAACGCATTATTGGTGACGGATATGGGATGCGTGGCAAAAGTAAGTGGATCATTGAAGCTATTGAAGAGTTTCTTCAACTGCCTGATTTTCCCTCGCTGGCCGATATAGCAGATGGAATGGAGCAATTAACCGAGATGGTCAGTATTCGTTTGTCGGATGAACTGGCTGTTAAACTTGACAAAGCCATTGTTCAAGTACGTCTCCAATACCCCACGATGGAAGGCGTAAAGAGCAATTTAATCCGTGCCAGTATTCTACAGCGACTCATCAGAGCCACTACTTCGGTGCCCGAATATTGATTTAACCTGATGAAAAATAAATAGATTAATAAGATTTAATTCCAAGCGTTATTGAACGATATTGGTTTTAACTGTGACGTTTATGGGATAGGTTAGAGTGGCAGGGGATTTATCGAAGTGTGACGTCTATGGGATGAAATCGGTTTGTGTCTCTGTTCCACATAGAACACAACAGAGCCGTGACCGTCAGGGAGCGGTGCTTTTCTCGGTAAATATTAAAACTCGAGAAGAGTACCGCTCCCTGATAGTCGCGGCTCTGTTTTTTTTAATTAGTCGATACTGGCTTCCAGCCGTTGGAATTTTTTTCAGCATCTGAATAAGTAAAAATTTGCCCTGTTCCGATGTCAAAAAACCATAAATGAATATTGAGTTTTTTATCATTCACTTTATCCAACACCCAGGGAAAAGTGAGACAGTTTTGATATGACTGATGTAAGGCCGATTTTGCATAATCGTCTATGTCTGTTGTATCGGAACGATGTTTTTTAATCAGTGAAACCCAATTGTCGATAAAGTCATTATGGGTTGCATTATCGCGATTCAATAAGGCCTGGATCCCACCGCATTGGCTGTGTCCCAGCAAAATCAATTCTTCGATTTCCAAAAAACGTACGCCAAACTCAAGCGCAGCGCTGGTGCCGTGATGGGCTCCGTCTTTTTCATAGGGGGGGACAATATTGGCTACGTTACGTACGACGAACAAATCACCCGGATCGCATTGCAATATGAGTGCTGGATCGACACGCGAATCGCAACAGGCAACTACCATGACTTTGGGCTGCTGTCCGTAATGAGATAGATACCGCATAATCGATGCGTCACCTAAAGCATATTTTTCCCTGAATGTTTGATAACCTTGTAATACCTTGATGAAATTTTTTCCCACGCGGTCTCCTAAGAATCGTTTTTTGCTATTTTAACGTGAGACGCCCTCTATGGCATCCGATCGCCGATCATTGTATTCTTGACCCTCTAAGTTAACACCATTTCGGTGAGCTTTAAATTATTACGGAATTTAAGATGTTATGTTGAAGGAAATTAATAGTCGGGACTGGAACCAAGTATTTTCTAACGAATTGCAAATAGAATCGGCACGAGCGATGGAAAATGGCCGGATTGTGTTGTTTCCGCAGTTAGCCTTTGTGCTTTTTCCACATGAAAATAAATTTCTTTCATCGGATTACACACCTATTCGTACGAAAAATATTAGTTTTAATTATCTGACGAATGGATTGCACGGTATTCGATGTTCTACGAAAGAGTGCGATGAATTAAAAACAATGATGTGTCGTTTTATGCAATCTGCACATAGTCTTTTGTTAAAACTATTTCCTTTTTATGCGCCTGCATTACAAATAGGGCGTACGAGTTTCAGACCTGTTGAAATTGCAGGTCGGACGAGTTCTTATCGCAAAGATGATACACGATTGCATGTGGATGCTTTTCCAGCAACACCTAACCAAGGACGTCGGATCTTACGCGTTTTTTCAAACGTGAATCCGAATGGACAAAATCGTTTTTGGCGAGTGGGGGAACCTTTTGTGAATGTGGCAGAACGATTTTTGCCGGATATTCGTCGTCCCTGGATGGGGAAGGCGACCTTGTTGAAAATGCTTAAACTCACGAAAAGTTATCGCACTGAATACGATCACATGATGTTGCAGCTTCATAATCGCATGAAAGCAGACGTCGATTATCAAAAAAATGTTTCGCAACAAGAAATTCATTTTACGCCGAACAGTACTTGGATTGTGCAAACAGATCATGTTTCTCATGCAGCGATGGCAGGACAGCACGTGCTGGAACAAACTTTTTATTTGCCTGTGCATGCGATGATGAATCCAGAATTATCCCCGTTGCGGGTATTGGAAAAATTAAGCGGAAGAATGTTGGTTTAACGTTTTGCGTAATGCCCATCGATTGATCATTCCTCAACGTCGGAGGAAAACCCCAAGATTTTAGCAGCGTTTTTTCGCATCACTGCACTGACATGAGCATTAGATAAAGCAAATCCATGAAATGCAGCTACGCTTAAACGTAAAGCAACAACAGGTGTGATGGCACATACGGTTGCAGTGCGCACACCGGAGACAGAATAAAAACCGGTTTCATTTAATCCAATAGCAGCACCTTCTTTCAAGGTGGCGACTGATTCGATGTGTGTTTTGCCTTCTTGAATTGAAATATGTCTGACATCGACTTCGCCTTTTACAATAAAGTAAACACTGTCAACATAATCACCCTCAGTGACTATTGTGTCGTTTGGGGCAAAGTGTTTTTCAACGAGTAAACTGGCGAGAACATCAACTTCTTCCTGTGTGAGCTGGGAGAAAACAATTTGTTTCATAATGAACGATTTTTTGACATTCATACCGATTAATTCGGATTCAGCCATATGTTCCCCGGAAAAAATAATGCCAAACTTCTATGCTATGCGAAATAAAATAGAAAAACCAGCATCATAGCGAACCCCAATGGATGCGTCGCATAAGTGATAAAATAAGAAAATTGAGGAGGGGAGTTTATGAGTGCTATTTTCATAGCGGATAAGCTTGTCTCGATGAGTCGAGTGGGTGTTTTGTTAGCGCTGCTCGCTCTGCCTTTGAATACCAACGCGGAATATTATTTGGTTTATGGACCCCCGGTTTGTGATGTTTGCGGAGGTCCGCAGCCATACTATCGGCCGGTTTATAGAACACATCGAGTAAAAACATACAAACACATTCATCATAAAAAATATTATTATAGGACTGCGTATCGTCATCGAAGCCACTACAGCATTACAGTGTACTATCCGGTTGCTGTATACACGCGACCGCCTTGTGGTTGTTGCGGCGGTTTTATGGAACCAACCTATTACTGGGCGCCGGAACCTTATCGAGTGTATTACGAACATTCGGATGATCGGTTAGTCGGAAATGGTTATGATGAGGAGCTTCATGATCCCAGTATAGACACAGGGACGGCAGATAATGATATTTACTAGTACTCCGTTTTGACGGAGGACTAAGAGCCTGTTCAAAGGAGTGATTTATGAAGTTATACCATGCAGGATTCATTGTGATTATTGCGTCGGGATTATTATCCGGATGTGCGTATATGCAAGGCAGAAAGGATGAACAAAATGCTGCCGCGATGCAAAAACTGCATGGGAACCAATCTGGCCATGTGATTGTGCCGCAAGGTCCTCCAGCGCCGTCGTCTAATACAACGCCGAGCGCTTCTCAAACAGCTTCCAAGATGATAGCGCCGATTACGCAGCAGCTTCCCTAGGGTCTGTTTACAATTGGTTTAAGGGATTTAAAAAGTGGGGAATCGAGGTAAAATCCCTGCAAATTTGAGGCGAATAGCACCGCTATTTAACGAAAATTTGCAGGGATTTTGACCGATTCTACCGCTTTTTAAATCCCTTAAACCAATTGTAAACAGACCCTAACCTAGCAACGGTGTTTTGATCCCCCCATCCGGCCTTCGGCCACCTTCCCCCTGCGGAGGAAGGCGTGCTAAGTATTTTTTGTAACGAAAATTCAGAGGCCTAAAAATAAAAAAATTAGCACGCCTTCCTCCGCAGGGGGAAGGTGGCCGAAGGCCGGATGGGGGGATAATTTGTTTATTTTTTCGTGTATGATAGCCTGCTCAAAATATTAACTGAGCGCTTAGGATGTCATTTTGTAATAAGTTGTTTTTATTGATTTTTAATATTTTTCTGATGAGCCAAGCTTTTTCGGAACCCCCTCATTTTCCTTCAGGTACCCGTAATGTCACCATTCCTGCGACCATTGGCGTACGTACTGACTTGCTCAACCATATTGCACCGCTTGTTGAACAATCTATTGCGAAGGGAAAATATCCCGGCGCCGTCATTCTCGCCTATCATCGGGGTCATCTAATTTATCGTGGGGTATTTGGGAGTCGACAAATTTTACCCAACGTCGCTTCCATGCAATTTAACACAATTTTTGATGTTGCTTCTCTCACCAAAGTAGTCGCAACCACCCCTGCTGTGATGCAACTGGTTGAACAAGGTAAATTAGAATTGGATTCACCGGTCGCTGCATATTGGCCCGCTTTTGCAGAGCATGGCAAAGAAAATGTCACGATCCGCGAGTTACTTACGCATACGTCAGGATTACCCGCTGATATTGTTTCCCCTGCGCACGGCGAAACGCAAATTTTACAGCAAATTGCTCAGTTGAAATTAAATCATCCGGCCGGGACTGCTTATTTATATAGTGATATCAATTTTATTGTGCTGGCCTATCTGGTTGAACGCATTTCAGGCGAGTCTTTTGCCGTGTACACACAACACCATATTTTTAAATCACTTGGCATGAGAGATACTTCTTTTTTACCGAACACTGCACGACGTAACCGTATCGCACCGACGGGAGTGGTCAATCACGAATTGCGTTGGGGCGTGGTCGAAGATCCCATGGCTTATGCGATGAATGGCGTATCAGGAAATGCAGGATTATTTTCTACAGCAACGGATTTGGGTATTTACGCGCAATGTTTATTAAATAATGGACGGCTTCCTTCAAAAAATCGACAACAAAAATCGAAGTATTTGTTAGGACCACTCACTGTTTTAAAGATGACAACGCCACAAACGTCTCCCGCTTTGGACAGAGGAGAGCGCAGTCTGGGTTGGGATATGGATTCTGCTTATTCAAATCGGGGAGTGTTATTTCCTGTTCGTTCATTTGGACACACGGGTTGGACGGGAACCTCTATCTGGATTGATCCAGTGACACAAACATGGCTGATCATTTTAACCAGCCGTACGCATCCGGTTGCAGCAAGCAATAATCAAATCGTGGAAGACAGGCGGATTATTGCAAACATGATTGCAGCGAGTATTATCGATACGCCAGTGCTTAATCAAAATAATACAGGGCAGGGTGAATTAGCACGCGCTTATCCGCATGCAGGAATAGTGAGGAATGGATGATGCAAAAAATAATAGGGATGTTCGTGTTGTTATTATTTTTTTTCTCTAGTGCATGGAGTGCGACACCCGCGATTCAACCTGGTGCCGAACAATTAGATTCGTATTTACCGTTATTAAAAAATAAACGAATCGCTGTTTTTGCAAATCATTCTTCTCTCATTGGCAACGCATCTTTAGTCGATGTGTTACTGGATCATCACATTCATGTCGTTAAAATTTTTGCACCTGAACACGGTTTTCGCGGCAATCAAGATGAGCGCATCACAGATACCGTGGATGAAAAAACAGGACTGCCGATCGTTTCTTTGTACGGAAAAAAATTAACGCCCACAGCAGAAGATTTGCGTGATGTGGATATTATTTTGTTTGATATTCAAGATGTCGGCGTGCGATTTTATACGTATATTTCTTCATTGCAAAAAATGATGGAAGCGGCTGTGAATAATAACAAGCCGCTGATTATTTTAGATCGTCCCAATCCCAATGGTTTTTATGTGGATGGCCCAGTGCTGGATCTTCACTATAAATCATTCACTGGGATGCAGCCGATTCCCGTCGTCTATGGCATGACGATCGGTGAATATGCCAAGATGTTGGTCGGTGAAGAATGGTTGCACGTGATCCCTAAGGAAAAATCAAAAAATTTGCAATTAACGATTATTCCTTGTGCGCATTACACCCATAAAAGTTTATACATCCCACCCGTCAAACCTTCGCCGAATCTTCCGAATATTCAGTCGATTTATTGGTATCCATCGCTTGGAATGATGGAAGGAACCGCGATGAGTATCGCGCGAGGAACGAATCATCCGTTTCAAATGTTTGGGCATCCGCGGTTGCACACTTTATTTTATTTTATTCCCACACCGCGATTGGGCGCCGAATCGCCGCGTTTCAAATATAAAAAATGTTATGGTTGGAATTTAATAGAGAATCGATCTGTTGTGTTGCAACATCTTCAACGCAAATTACAAATTCGGTATTTGTTGAAAGCGTATCGCTTATTTCCTGATAAAAAACATTTTTTCTTGGGATTTAATTTTGTGGCAGGAAATCATCAATTGGCAGAACAAATTAAATCCGGAATGTCTGAGAAACAAATTCGATTAAGCTGGCAAACACAACTAATTGAATTTAAAAAAATTCGAAAAAAGTATTTATTATACCCGGATTTTGAATGAGCCCAACTGATGTTGCTCAACAAACGCACAAACGACAAGAGTATAATGAAATTCGTGGGCCAATTTAAGGAGGGTTTTCGCTATGTATAAAACCACAACAAGACACAGCAAGCGTAATCATCACCACGATTACGATATCTATGACGATTTAGCAAAAATTAAAGATGCTTTAGCTGGAGCGACTACAGGCATGAGAGATCGAGCCGGTGAAATGCTCTCAGACTCGTTTGATGACGTCAGAAAAAAATCAGCGGTTATTGAAAAAAATGTGACCAGCTATGTTTCTGATAAGCCATTCAAGTCGATTGGAGTGGCATTATTGGCGGGCGCTTTCCTTGGATATTTTCTCCATAAATAAAAATGTGCCCCTCCTAGCTTAAAGAAAGCGTAGGGTGGATTAGGTGCGTTTTTTGCACCGTAATCCACCAATCATGTTTCGGTGGATTACGGTGCAAAAAACGCACCTAATCCACCCTACTGGATGGGGTAGTAAAAAGGACTCAACATGACAGATAAAAAGCGGCGATCGCCTGCGCGGTTCATATGGAACATTCTCGTTTTAATTCCCCAAATGTTTGGTTTGCTGGATCGTGTTTTTCATAAGCTGAAAGCCGAAGCTTATTTCACTGTGAAAAACATGATTGTGCTCGTCGTACTGGGTGTAATGCTAGCTTGTTTGCTGACTGCGACATGGATCAGTTTGTTAGCTGCTTTGTTTTTTGCTTTACTTCAATGGCAGTGGAGTTGGTACGCGGCAGCGCTTATTATTCTGTTGTTGAATGTGATTTGTCTGATTATCATCGGGATTTTCATGGCGAAAATCAAAAATAAGTTGCTAAGACATTTGTAAACAGACCCTTAAGCATTGATTTCCACAGGCCGTGCCATCGCAAATTTCACATTTCTATGCCAGTCACTATTCATACCCCACGCAAATGCAGAAGGCTGACCTGTTTTAGGATTCGCCTTAAGGAGCAATGTTCCAATCCCAATCCCCGACTCATTCACTTGACGAGTGTCTTGACTATGTCTGGAAGGAGCTGAATCAGCAACGCGCACAAAAAACACATCACTCGCACGCTCAGGTTTTTCCATCACAACCATCACATGACCACCCGTTTCTACACCACGTGAATTTTTATAACGGAAAACCAGAATATCGCCTGGTTGCAGTTTTTCAACGTCATTTATTTTATTCCAGTGACCATCCGATTCAGCAGAGAGATCATGGAAAAAATTAAAATAATGTTGTGACGCTGGATTATCTAAACCTGCTGAGTTCACTAAATTGGAATATGCATCGGGGCAAACACTTTGTAAAATATGATCGACAAAATTAGAGCAATCTAAAACATACACTCCCCGTTCGGGATCAAAACGTTTCCCGCCTAATTTGTAGCTGCTATAACGCAAATTATCGACAGTTTTTTTAACAAAGCCAACCATATCTGTTTTCACAGAGCTGGCTAAATTATCTGGAAAGCTCGATTGAAAATGCGTCAAATTAACAGCAGCTAAATCGTGATTTAACGGCTCAGTCGAAGAAACTTGAGCACGTTCTGGTGACTCTTGAATTTGTTCTGCCGGATCACGCAATTGTGCATGATGCTGTGAGCGACCATTTTTAGCGAAATGTTTTTTATGATGATGCTGTTTTTTGCTTGAGTGTTTTGTTTTATGCGCATGAGCAAGCGTTTTATGATGGACTGCATTACTCGCGAATCCAACAGGAGCGCTGCATAGAAATACCATACCCAGACAGAGAGTGATAAATTTTTTTATGTTGGCCGTTGTCCAGGCCAGAGCGTGACACATCAATCTGGCTTTTGTCATAGAACAGTCCTTATTAAAACCGCCAAACATTACACAACTGGAGCATTATAAAAAAAAATGGCTTGGGTTACCAGACAGAATCTCTATTGACAAAAAAACTGTTTGCTATTAACGTGGTCTCCACTCTTCAGGGCGGGGTGAAGAGCCTGTTTAAGATCTTTTTAAAACACATAAAAAGATCTTAAACAGGCTCTAAGTCCCCACCGGCGGTAATTTTATCTTTGATAAAAAAGCCCGCGAGCGCTTTTTCTTACGAAAAAGTAGCAGATTTGGTGAAATTCCAAGGCCGACGGTATAGTCCGGATGAAAGAAGATGATCAACTGAGCGCGCACCCGCCGACGTTTCGTGCGGCGTGCCGTAAGCGCATTATTTGATTAACCCCTGAGCGTCTGGTCAATAGGGGGTTATGATGTTTAATGGTATTGTAGAAGCCGTCGGTCTCATCGAAAAGACTCAACTCAATAATAATTGTCAGCATTTTACTATTTCCCACACAGCCTCATTTCATGATTTAAATATCAACGACAGTATTGCTGTGAATGGCGTTTGCCTGACTGTGACGGATCGACAAGACAACACATTTAATGTGACAGCTGTGCCAGAAACATTGCGTTTGACTAATCTGAAAACTCTCTCCGTCGGATCTCACGTCAACCTAGAAAGACCCATGCAGTTAAATAGCCGCATCAGTGGTCACTATGTGCAAGGCCATGTCGATGGTATAGGCGAAATTCTGGATATACAAAAAGAGGGCGATGCATTGCTTGTCAGAATCAGCATGCCCGCTTCCCTCAACCAATATATCTTAAACAAAGGATATATCGCATTAGATGGCATGAGCATTACCGTCATTCGTGCTGAAGAAAATACATTCACAGTGACACTGATCCCACACACGCAAAAAATCACGATTGTGAATCAATATGCTGTCGGAACCATGATTAATATTGAAGTGGATATTTTAGGTAAATATGTTGAAAAAATATTGAGGAGAGAATCCAGTGCTAACTTACAAACAACGTGTTGAAGCTGCTTTAGCGGATTTAAAAAACGGAAAAATGATTATTTTAAAAGATAATCCTAATCGTGAAAATGAAGGCGATTTGATTTTTCCAGCTGAAATGGCCACTCCCGAAAAAATTAATTTTATGATCAAACATTGCAGCGGGATTATTTGTTTACCGCTGGATGGTTTTTTTATTAAAAAAATGGGATTACAGTCGATGGTCCCTCCCCATGAAAATACCAGCAGCCGCGGCACGCCTTTTACAGTTTCAATCGAAGCAAGACAGGGTGTGACAACCGGCGTGTCGGCACATGATCGTGCCAAAACCATTTTAACGGTAGTGGCTGATCACGCGACAGCAAACGACATTGTAAAGCCAGGCCATGTTTTTCCATTACATGCTAAAACAAATGGAGTATTGGAGCGGGCAGGGCATACCGAAGGTTCAGTGGATTTGGTGCGGATGGCCGGATTTAAGCCTGCTGCTGTGATATGCGAAGTCATGAATGCAGATGGTACGATGGCTAGGGGAAAAGAATTAATTGAATTTGCGGAAACCCATCAATTAATGACATTAACCATTGAGGATTTAATTCAATATCGTCTTTACGATGAAAATTTAATTGAAGAAGAAATTTCAGCGAAATTACCGATTCGCTCGCTCGGTGTTTTTGATATCAATGTAGTTAGGGAAAAAATAACGAAGCACGAACATATCGTCATCAGCAAAAATATTAAAAAAGCAATCGCTCCTGTTTTAGTGAGAGTTCATTCTTCTTGCATTACAGGCGATTTATTTGGTTCTGAACGGTGTGACTGTAATCAACAATTAAATTATTCTTTGAAAAAAATCAGTGAAGAAGGCGGGATGTTAATTTATTTGAATCAGGAAGGTCGCGGAATTGGTCTTTTTAATAAAATTAAAGCCTATTCTTTGCAGGACAAAGGATTTGATACGATTGAAGCGAATGAACAACTCGGAATGCCGATTGATGCGCGAGAATATTTTATTGCAGCGAATATTTTACGTAATCATGGGATTAGTCACATTCGATTATTAACGAATAATCCAGACAAAGTCGCTGGCTTGAAAAAATATGGTGTTGCAAAAGTAGAATGTGAAAAAATGGCTGTTTTTTGCAATCCCTATAATCAAAAATATTTACACATTAAAAAAACCAAATTGAATCATTTTATTAATGATGATTTATTATCTGCAATTAAGGAAAAAATTGTATGAACATAAAAAATATTAAATTTGCTATTGTTGTCAGTCAATTTAATCAGGAAATCACCGATAAATTATTAGAAGGCGCATTAACACGGTTGCGCGAATTAGGTGTTCAGGAAAATCAAATTAAAATATCAAAAGTGCCCGGCGCGGTTGAAATTCCATTGACTGCAAAATTACTGGCTAAGTCTCAACAGTACGATGCAATTATTTGTTTAGGCGCGGTGATTCGCGGTGATACCGATCATTATGATTACGTGTGTCAGCAAGTGAGTTATGGCTGTCAGCAAGTGATGTTACAATTCGATGTTCCCGTTATTTTTGGTATGTTGACTACCCAAAATGTAGAGCAAGCAGAAGAGCGCGTCGGCGGAACAATGGGACATAAAGGTGTCGAAGCAGCCGATGCAGCGATTCACATGGTGGATGTGATTGCAGATTTAGCATAAATTCACAGAGCCGCGATCGTTAGGGAGCGGTGCTTTTAATTATTTATCGAACATGATTAAAAAACAGGACGTTTATGAAACACATTACAAAAATAGCGACTTTGTTTACATTATCGACTTCTCTAGCGTGCGCATTTTCTCCCAATCAATTTTATGGTGCTGTTCAAGCGGGTATTTATCGTGCTCAATTTAATAATAAATATCTCGATCAAACCGATTTTATCCCTCAAAACATCAGTGATTCCATCATGCAAAATGGATATTTAGGCGGTTTGACGATTGGATACACTCGTTTGATCAATGAAAATTATTTTATAGGCGCGGAACTCACAGGAAACATCACGGGAAATTCTGCTTTATACCAAACAGGTGCGGCCAATACCGCTTTTTCCGACAATATCCAAATTAATCGTAGTGTTGATTTAACGGTGACGCCAGGGATCATCACAAAAAGCGCTTTTTTCCCCTATGTACGCGTCGGTGTTTCTCGAGCATCCGTGCTTGATCATTTAACATCACCAGTGGGGTATAACCCCGTCATGACACAATACAATACGAATCAAAATGTGAATGGTTTTGTTGCAGGCTTAGGAGTGAGATACATCATAAATGATCGTGGCTGGTTGTTTGTTGAAACGAATTACCATGATTATGGAACTGTTAATTTTTCTTCGTTTCAAAATTTTTCTGCTAGTTATTCTCATTCAGCTCATGTGTATTCCTATGCTGCTCTCATAGGCGCAGCGTATGCTTTTAACGTTTGAACGCAGTGAGGATTTATGAAATATGGAATAGCATTTCTGTTGTTATTTTTTTGCTTTATAGGAGGGAATTATGCAGAAAAATCTAATCCTCCTCTCACGTGCGAAACACCTGCCTCATTGGCCTGTATCTATAGCCTCACGACAAGTGTGCCCGGTTGTCCTATTCAAGGAACAACGGCTTTACCTAGCGGTGGTTGGGGAGCAATTGCTGTTGTCGAAGCTTATGATAATCCTTATGCAGAAAGTGATTTGAATACATTCTCCGCTCAATTTGGATTACCTGCCTGTACAGTGAGTAATGGATGTTTTTCAGTTTTTTATACGAATAATATCGTGCCGCCATTTGATTCAGGATCTGCAGATGAACATGTATTAGATATTGAATGGGCTCATGCGATGGCACCCCACGCCAAAATCATTATGGTTGAAGGACAAGATGGATCGTTCGCAGAACACATGAGCGCGATTCAATTAGCGACGCAAAAAGTTCTTGCAGCAGGTGGTGGATTAGTTTCGATTAGCTGGAGCGTCAACGAATTTGCAGGTGAAAATGTTTACGATAGTTATTTTCAAACGCCAGGCATTGTGTATGTGGTGAGTAGTGGCGATTATTCTGCGCCTGCGCGTTATCCCAGTGTTTCTCCTTACGTTATTTCAGCTGGAGGAACGAGCATTGTTCGAAATGCCCAAGGCAATTTTGTCATGGAAACTGGCTGGAGTACTGATCCGACTGTTCCTATCGGATCAAAATCAGGCGGAAGTGGCGGGCCCAGTTTATATGAAGTGCGTCCTGCTTATCAAAACTCTCAGATGAGGATTGTTGGCGCAGCACGCGGTACGCCAGATATTTCTTTTGATGCTGATCCCAAGACCGGTGTTTGCGTTTATTCCACTGCTCATGGCGGTTGGTTCAAAGATGGAGGAACGAGTGTTGCAGCGCCTGCTTTATCCGGCATTATTAATGTCGCCAATCGGCGTTCTTCATCCAGTCAGGAAGAGCTAAATTATATTTACAACAATGCGATTAAAAATTATCACCTTTATTGGCACGATATCACTCAAGGAAATAATGGTTATCCTGCTTTGGTGGGATATGATTTTGTAACGGGTTTGGGCAGTCCACGTGGTTATCAAGGAAAATGAAAAAATATATTGATCGTCATGATGCGGGAAAAATATTGGCGCAGCATCTTCAGCATTATGCGCATCAAAAAAATGCGATCGTCCTGGCATTACCACGCGGCGGTGTGCCTGTTGCATATGAAGTTGCAAAAGCATTCTCTCTTCCATTAGATATTTTTATCGTTCGAAAATTGGGTGTGCCAGGGCACGAAGAATTAGCGATGGGAGCGATGGCCTCTGGCGGAATGATTGTTTTTAACGAGAATATTGTCAGAGAATTGCATATTTCAAAACAGACGATCGATCATGTGATCGAAAATGAAAAAAATGAAATAGCACGCCGTGAAATCACATACCGAGGTGCTCGTCCGCTGCCTGATTTAACTCAAAAAACAGTTATTCTGGTTGATGATGGGATTGCAACAGGCGCTACCATACGCGCAGCGATTCAATCATTACGAGCCCAATTGATTGAGCGACTCGTTGTAGCAATTCCTGTTGCTTCAGAAGATATCTGTCGTGATTTAGCACGACTGGCTGATGAATGGATTTGCCCAATGAAACCTTCATTTTTTTCGGCGGTGGGTGAATGGTACGAGGATTTTACGCAAACGTCGGATGAAGAGGTTTCTCGTTTAATGCATTGTTACAAAACAAAAAATGCTTAGCACGCCTTCCTCCGCAGGGGGCTAGGGTATGCACAGATCGTGGTTTTTAAATTGACTTTAATTCGTGCGTCATCCCGCGACGCTCCTTAAGCGGGACCCAGCGACTTTCTTAAATTTTATTCCAAAAATAACTCAAAAAAGTCGCTGGGTCCCGCTTAAGGAGCGTCGCGGGATGACGCACAGATGAAGGTTGATGAGCGGTTATCAAAGATGTGTGCATACGCTAGCCTCCGCAGGAGGAAGGCGTGCTAAGTTTTACAATTGCGGTTATGTTACAACATAAAAAATTCAACTTCTCCATTCCATAAAATGCTTACGACACATGGAAGTATATTTTTCATTACCTCCGATTTGTATTTGCTCGCCTGTACCCATCGGATTTCCCTTTGCATCGAAACGGGCATTCATGATGGCTTTTCTTCCACAGTGGCAAATCGTTTTAATTTCAATTAAATTATCTGCCCAAATTAATAGATATAGACTTCCTTCAAATGGCTCGCCGCGAAAATCGCTGCGCAACCCGTAGGTCAGCACAGGCAAATTTAATTTGTCGACAATGGCAGTAAGTTGCATGACTTGATTTTTTGTTAAAAATTGTGCTTCATCCAGCAAGATGCAGGCCAATTTCGGATTATGAGAGAGTTGTTTTTCTGTATAATCAAATAAATCAAATTGATCGTCAAAAGAAATAGCAGTGGAATTCACCCCAATGCGTGAGGAAATGGTATCTTTTCCAAAGCGTTTATCGATTGCAGGCGTAAAGAGTAAGGTATCCATTCCTCTTTCTCGATAATTGTATGAAGACTGCAATAAAACAGTGCTTTTTCCAGCGTTCATGGCAGAATAATAAAAATAAAGTTTGGCCATATACTTCTCACAGATGATTTTTGCAAAAAACCATCATCATAAATCCCTTTAGGATATTTATGCAACAAAATGAGGCACTAACCCTTTTAAAAATGGGAATAAATGTTTTTTTGACCGGCGCAGCCGGTTCAGGAAAAACCTATCTTTTAAATCAATATATTCATTATTTAAAAGAAAATCATGTCGAAGTGGCAGTGACTGCTTCGACCGGCATTGCTGCAACGCATTTGCAAGGCACCACGCTGCATTCATGGTCAGGGATTGGCATAAAAAGAGCGCTCACACAAAAAGATAAAGAAAAATTATTAGAATCGAGTCGCATTAAACGAAATTATACGAAAACAAAAGTATTGATCATTGATGAAATTTCGATGTTGCATCCTTATCAATTGGACATGGTCGATTCGATAGCAAAATATATACGTGGAAATAACCAACCGTTTGGTGGAATGCAAATTGTATTATGCGGAGATTTTTTTCAACTGCCGCCTATTTCTTCCACGGGTGAGAATGAAAAACAATTTGCATTTGAATCGTCTGCTTGGAAAGAGAGTGATATTTATATTTGTTATTTGAACGAACAGCATCGTCAAGAAAATGATCCACTCTTGACAGTGTTGAATGATATCCGCAGTGGTACAGCGGGAGAACATACCAAAGTTCCTCTGCGTACTCGTTACAAAAAAGAACCGAAAGATACCGTCAAAGCCACCAAATTATATTCACATAATATCAATGTGGATGCGATCAATGAAAAAGAATTAGCGAATCTTCCTGGCCAAGAAAAAACTTTTTTGATGAAAGCAGAAGGACTTACCCCTCTCGTGGGTAGCTTGAAAAAAAGCTGTCTTGCGCCCGAAAAATTAAAATTAAAAATCAATGCGGAAGTCATGTTTGTTAAAAATGATGTGAAAAATAAATATGTGAATGGAACTCGATGCGTTGTAGTCGGTTTTGATAAAAGAGAAGGTTGGCCTATTGTCAAAACGGTTGATGATTTGATCCTCACAGTGGTTCCCGAAGAATGGCGATATGAAGAGAATGGTGCAGTTCGTGCGATTTTGATGCAAGTTCCTCTTTGTCTTGCGTGGGCGATTACGATTCATAAAAGCCAGGGAATGACGTTGGATGCAGCGGAAGTGGATTTAGGAAATGCCTTTGAGCCAGGAATGGGATACGTTGCATTATCGAGAGTGAGATCGTTATCGGGTTTGAAACTCATGAATTTAAATGAAATGGCGTTGAGAGTGCATCCGGATATTCTTCAATATGACAAAATTTTAAAGGAAGATTCATCTCATTCGGTGAAGTATTTAAAATCCCTATCTGAATCGGAAATAGCGAAGCAATTAAAAATAACCTTAATTGATCGATTCAAGGGTTCAAAAACGCGAGCGATTACTAAAAAACGGAGTCGGACGAAGAAACAAAAAGCAGGGACTACCACGGTGTAATCTAGAAAAATATTGCAAAATTTGCAATATTCCGAAATTAGGTATATTCCATGAAATGGAAGGTTGTATTTTCCAACAAAGCGTATAAGCAAACAGAAAAATTAAACGAAACTGTCATTTAATTAAAGGTAATCCTACTTATGTTTGTTGTTGGCAAGTATACAAAAAGCAAAAATATATAGAGGTATATTATGTTGGAACTCACGAGAAAGCACCATATTAAGCAACACCATGATGTGATTACCATTCGACATGGCGGTAGTTTATATGTTTTTCCTAAAAAAATCGCAGAAAAATATCGTATTGAAGATGATAGTTCTACCATTAGTGCAAATAAAGTATTCGAAAAAATTAATAGAAAATACACAAAACCAGGCGCATTACTAAAAGGTATTAGAATTAGAGAAAATTTAACTCAAATCGATATGGCAAAAAAAATTAAAGTTACTCAATCTGATATTTCGCAAATGGAAAATGGTGCTCGTAACATTGGAAGAGTTGTTGCAAAAAGAATTGAAAAATTATTTAATGTTGATTATCGATCTTTTTTAGAGTGATGTATCTATTAATCAAATTCAACGTGATTTAATTTATCAGGTTTAAATTATAAAAAAATAAAAACTATACGATTTGATATGAGTTATGGTATCGTTAGACAACAACCTTAAAAGGAGATTGAGGATGTTGAAATATGTCATCGCTTGGCTTCTCGGTGTTCCTTTTGTTGTTCTCTTTGTAATCTATTTAATTTCACATGCTTAATAACGAAATATATTCGGAGTATATCAATGACTACTATCGACGATAAATCTCACGCTTATGTTTGTCATTCATTCTGTTGGAAACCGATTATTGCAGGAGCGCTTTTTGCAATCGGGTTAACTTTTTTGTTAAATTTATTTTCTGTCGCGATTGGTCTGACAGCGTTTACAACGGATACAGCGGGTATGGAAACATTGGTTTTCACGGGATTGCTCGCGATGAGTTTTGGCCTAATCGTTATTATGTTTGGGTCGGGATGGTTAACAGGATATCTCGCTAAACCTTATAATCCAAATCGAGATATGGGCGCTATTTATGGATTTCTTGCATGGACTATTGCATTAATTCTAGCTATTTTTATAGCACTTCCCGCACAGCATTATATCCTTTACTATGGTCAGTTTATTTCTGGAAAAGTAAGGGCTTATTCTCCGAGTGTTTCAATGAATGCGACGACAGCGATACTTTCCGAACATGCTAATCTTGTGATCAGCGCTTATATTCTTTTTATTTTATTTTTCTTAAGTGCATTCGCATTCAGTTTAGGCGGGCACATTGGAATGCGACATGCTTATCAAGGTAGATCCAAAATCTAAACACTTTAAATAAGGAATATAATTATGCTTTACTGGGCCGTTGTATTTTTTATTGTTTCTGTTATAGCAGGTATTTTAGGTTTTACAGGAATTGCAGCAGCAAGTGCTACCATCGCGAAAGTGTTTTTTGTATTGTTCTTATTTATATTCTTGTTATTACTATTGGCGATCCGTTTTGCGAATGATGATTAAATAAAAATGCGTTTTAGAGATTAACGGTTAGTTTGAGAGAATAGGCATTCCCTGCATTTTGATTGACGCCATTAATTGTGTTTGACGCAGATGCAATATGGATATTTTTATTTTCAACAAAAGCGTGAGCATAACTGCCATCAATCAGAATATTTTTATAGATTTGATAACCCGCGGATGCTCCGAGAATAATGCTATTTCCATTATCAATTTGATAATTTCCATTCGAGGGTGATTGGATATAACTCCCCGCAATGCGTAAAACCCATTCGGGTGAAAAATGATAATGACTTCCTGCTGTGAAAATCCATGAATTTTTAAAGTGATACTGAGCAACAGCAACGGGTAAAATGATAGCTTGATTACCGGGTTGTACAGCGACGTTATAAGATTTAACACTGCTAAAAATATTCCATTGTATGTATTGTACTGTTCCGATTACTCCCCATTTTTTTGTGATGAAGTGATTAATAGATAAGACTTCTCTGGCGGGTGTCCAATACGTAAAATGATAATTATGACTGACTAAACTGGGCGAACTATTCAATGTACTTGTGCCGCTCATGCGATACGTAATTGCACTTCGATAATTAAAACCAATCACCGTAGCAATATCAGGTTTGATGAATAGACCGACATCACCGCCCCAACCCGTACCATTACTTTCATTGCGACTTTGACTATCAGGGATATTAAGACTCGGGATACCAAAAATAGGTTGCATGAGAAAATAAGCGCGTGAAAAATTGAGCCCTGCACCGATCGCAGCAAAATCATTTATTTTGAAACTGATTGCAGGAACAAAATCAACATCCTGTATTGTGTTATTGGATTGCGCATAACGCAAAATAGAATATCCTTCAATATCGCGATTGATATCATTCGCAACAATTGCAAAACCTGCAACCACTTTATTTGTGATGGGTTTTCCAAAATATAAAGCGGGTAAATAATAACGATTGAGTGCACTAGAAACACCAGACTGAGTAAAACCAGGTGAGGTGACTGTGCCAGAGAATCGACTGTGAAAAATAGAAATAGAATTTAAGACAACCAGTTGAGTATTTTTTAATTGTACTAATGCAGCGGGATTATAATAAGTTGCGACGGCATCATTTACCACCGCGGTTCCCATAGTGGATTCGATGAATGAGGCCCGTGCAGGCAATGACAAAAATAAAATTGTCACGCTTAAAATTACACGTATCCAATATCCTTTTGGTATTAAGATAATTGCTTAGGTTCCTTTATAAAAAATACGGCAATTAAAAATGAAATAATATAAGCAAATAATACGATCATTAAGGCATTTTTAAAATTCACTATATCATACAATGCAGTCGTATTAGTTTTGTGAGACTCGAGTAATTTTCCGATGAGCGGTTGAAATAAAGCGCCTGAAATCACGACGGCCATATTGTTAAATGCAATCGCGGTTCCTTTCGCTGAGCTCAGATTATTTTCTTTGACGACAGTAAAACTCAGTGCTTGTCCAGAGCAGGCTGCCCCTGCAAGAAATAACAGTAAACCCACGGTAAAAATGGGCAGATTGCATTTTAAAATAAAATAAAATGAAATCGCGCCAATGAGTGCTGAAATCGCTAATGGGAATACTCGATTTTTAAATGCAGTGGAAATGATTCCCAGCAAAGGACTCGCGGTGGCCAATCCAAGCCACATCAAGGAACATAAAAAAGCTGCTTTGGTTTGTTCAAAGTGATACACATTCATTAAGAAAGGAACACCCCACAATGAAGTGAAAGTCGACATGGGCGCCCAGAGCAAACAAGAATATAAAGCGATAAACCAGGTTTGTGGATGAGCGAGAATATTCTTCAGGTTCGTTTTTGTGTTGGGTTGATGTGGAATTTTTTGAGCGGTAAAACCATTTTTTTCATACTTTAATAATTTCCAGACAGCAAATGCCAATACCAAACCAATACCAAATAAAATAAAGAGGGTGTTGCGCCATCCAACATGTACGACTAACAAACTGATGGGCATTTGCCCTGTCATTGCACCGAGTGCCGCGAGCATTTGGGTGATGCCAGTGACGGCTGCAAAATATTTAGGTTTAAATAAATCTGCGGTGACGACGAGAACCGATACAAATGCAAAAGCGGAACCAGATCCCATGAGTAATCGGGCTAATGAACCAGTATAAAAATTTTGTGATAGGCCAAATAAGAGTGTTCCTACGACGCAAGTTAAAATAGAGAGCGTAATAATGATGCGTGGATTGTATTGATCAAACAATAGTCCGGACGGAATTTGCATGGCTGTATAAGTATAAAAATAAATGCCTGACATAATTCCCAGACCAAATGTTCCAATATTTAAGTCATGCATGAGTTGGGACGACATCACGCTGGGAGAGACTTGAATCGCCATTTCAAAAAATAGAAAAAAAGAGACGATGCAATAAAGAAAAATGGCTTTTGAGCGGGAAGTGGTGTTTTGCATGATAGGGCGAGTCATTATTGTGTCGTTTGAGTTAAATTTGTTGGCCATTTATAACCCATTTTGAGCTGGAAAACAATTTTTTTTGCCGTGGTGATGCTCTCCTTGATTGTAACCCCATCCACATTGTCATTAAGTTAGCAGTATCCACGGCCTCCACCGAAGCGTCATCCCGCGACGCTTCCCGCTTAAAGCTTGTCCCGCGACGTTTTTTAAGCGGGAAGCGTCGCGGGATGACGCTTCGATCAAGGCCGTGCTTACCAGCTTATTGGTAAGAAGAGCCATTCTGTTTTACACTATAAGATCATGCATTATTTGGGAGGTAAGGTTATGCTGCTTCGTCAAATTGGATTTGTTGTGAGCCTGCTTTTTTTCTTAACTCCTGTGTTTGCCAGTCAATGTCCCCCCGCAGATAAAGTCAGAAATTGTCGTAATGGAGAATGTAATTTTCAACAATTATCCGGATGGAGTGGAATCGTTTATTACACCGATCAGGGAAAAGCTTTTGAGTTTCAAAAAGAGCGTGTTGAAAACACAGGGCATGGCAGAGAAATCAGTTGTTTTTACAGCTATCTCGATCCCGATACAAATCGATTAATGCCGCCCGCGCTGGTGTTGCATACGATTATTAATTAATTTGGATTTGATTTGGAGAACTACTATGTCTTTTCTCAAAGAATGGATTCTTATTGCATTGATAGGGATGACAGCGTTTTTTTCGGGTGCGGTTTTTGCAGAAAATCAAGTCAGCATTCCCATTTTGTGTTATCACAATTTTAATCCCGTCAAACCGGGCAGCATGAATTTAACTCCCAACAAATTTGAATCGCAAATTAAATGGATTGAAGATCATGGATTCACGGTCATTCCATTGAAAGAAGCGGTTGCATATTTAAAGGGAGATCGGACATCGCTGC
>Ga0207055_1010_pt1 | contig 65825 bp, 53 predicted proteins | sample Alteio_BWMinCont_57_FD_153293 | JGI IMG/M metagenome (GOLD analysis project Ga0207055, IMG submission 153293) | Enriched cells from forest soil in Barre Woods Harvard Forest LTER site, Petersham, Massachusetts, United States -... | ecosystem: Environmental > Terrestrial > Soil > Temperate forest >...
CAAACGTATTTAAAATCAGCGGGCATTTCATTTACGGTTAATCCACGTTTGGTGCGCGGATTGGATTATTACAGCAAAACAGTTTTTGAATGGGTCACGACAGAATTAGGCGCTCAGGGCACCGTGTGTGCGGGTGGGCGGTATGATAATTTAGTCGAACAGTTGGGCGGCAAAGCCACTCCGGCTTTAGGATTTGCGATGGGCATCGATCGAATCGTCTTGCTCACTCAGCAGGTGCAAAAAGATTTACCGACCCATGCCCCGCATATTTATTTTATGTCTGAGGGGGAAAGTGCCTTTCAACGCAGTCTGGTTTTAGCAGATCAATTACGCGATGCGATTCCTGCATTACGCGTGTATTTGCACTGCGGTGGCGGTCAGTTGAAAAATCAATTTAAAAAAGCAGACAACAGTGGTGCCCTGCTGGCCCTCATTTTGGGCGAACGGGAATGTCAGAGCCAGACAATTGGCATGAAATTTTTACGGGAAAATTTACCGCAGGAAACAGTAAGCCAAGCGGATATTGTGGGGAAAATCGCGGATGCACTACGGGCTGACAAATCGACACAATTTTCCCTGTTTGGATTACAAAACAAAAAAAGCTCAGCACGCCTTCCTCCGCAGGGGGAAGGTGACGCGAAGCGTCGGATGGGGGGATAATTCGTTTTTCTTCGCGTTTTCAAAAAACATTTTTGATCCCCCCATCCGGCCTTCGGCCACCTTCCCCCTGCGGAGGAAGGCGTGCTAAGCCTTATGACGTACTAGTACTTTTCAATCAAAATCCGTTAGAATGCCTGCCAGCATTGGTATAGGACTCTCTATGACAGACTATTTGACCGAACAGGAACAAATCCAACAGTTAAAAGATTGGATTAAGCAATACGGAATGACCATTTTAACTGGCATTCTCGTTGCGTTGATGATCACGTCGGGCTGGCGCTATTGGCAAGGTTACCGCACGAAAGTGCTAAGCCACGCGTCGGTGATTTATGACGAAATGCTCACCTTGCGTGCACAAAATAATACGGATGGCGCAAGCGTTCAGGCAAAAAAATTGATTAGCCATTATCCCAGAACGCCGTATGCGTCGATGGCAGCGCTCATGCTAGCTCGAGAAGCGATCCTCAAAAAAAATAATGACGAGGCTATTGATCAATTAAATTGGGCGCTCGATCACAGCAAAGATTATTCTCTACGTGAAATCATACGCATTCGTTTAGCGCGTGTGTTGATTACAGAAAATAAACCAGACGCTGCGCTGAGCACATTGAAAAAAGTGGATGATAAAAGTTTTCTGGGTTTGGTTGACGAAGTACGAGGTGATGCGTACATTGCACAAAATGATAAAAAAGCGGCTCGTCAGTCGTATCAATTGGCGTTATCGGAAATACCGAATGCGCAAATTAATCGCCCGATATTGCAAATGAAATATGATAATTTAACTTAGGCACTTCCATGAAAATAATTAAAAACCTGTTTTTGATATCTGCAGTAACTCTGTCGCTCAACGCATGCAGTTCGTTTTTCGACAAAGACAATACACCATTGCCGACACCTCTCACGAGTTTTCCGGCAGAAGCAAAAGTCCGAGCGCTTTGGTATACCAGTACCGGCGTTGGCTCAACGAATGAAGATTTGAAACTTACACCCGCAATTGCTGGCACAACTATTTTTACCACCAGTAAAAATGGAACGGTTGCTGCAAATGATATTCAAACAGGAAAATCACTCTGGTCAATCCATACAGGAACAGAAATTAGCAGCGGTGCAACAGCCAATGCAGGATTAGTTTACGTGGGAAGTCGCGATGGTGATGTCTATGCACTTGATCAAAGTAACGGAAAAATGCTGTGGAAAGCGCTGTCATCCAATGAAAGTCTCGCACCTGCAGCCGCCAATAATCGCCTCGTATTAATCAAAACGATTGACGGCCATGTCAATGCCTTTTCAACGATCGATGGTCGCTCGTTATGGCAATATCAACAAACCGAACCGAATTTGATTTTGCGCGGTTCCAGTGCACCACAAATCGCGCATGATTCTGTGATTGTTGGTTTTGAAAATGGTGAGTTAGCCAAGCTCGGACTGCGTGATGGGCACGTACAATGGCAAAAAACCATTGCTGATCCGCAAGGTATTTTTGCAGTACAACGCATGGTCGATATTGATGCCGACCCGATTGTCGTCGGCAGTCGTGTGTATGCAGCAACGTATCAAGGTCGCATTGCGGCATTGGATTTATCATCCGGCGAAGAATTTTGGAATCATGATATTTCTTCGTACGCCGGTATTGCATCCGATAGCACTCATGTTTTCGTATCCGATGCAAAAAGTCATCTCTGGGCATTTAATGCAGCGAAGGGAACCGTCAATTGGGAACAATCGCAATTAGCTGCTCGAACGATTACGGGTCCAGCCATCATGGGCCGTTATGTTGTCGTGGGTGATGCAGAAGGTTTTCTACATTGGATCAGCAAAGAAGATGGTCACTTTGTCGCGCGTGTACAAGTCAATAAATCCGGTATTACCGCCACACCCCTTGTTTATAACAATGTGCTGTATGTTTATACCAAAGACGGTCATCTCGCCGCATACACGATTGAATAACGGATGAGATAAATTATTATGTTACCCGTTGTTGCGATCGTCGGACGTCCTAATGTTGGCAAATCTACTTTGTTCAACTGCATGACGCGTTCACGCGATGCACTGGTCTCTGATATTCCCGGACTAACGCGGGACCGCCAATACGGCGAAGCGAATATAGCTGATCGTCGTTTTATTGTGATTGATACCGGCGGACTCACTGAAGAAAAAAATGATTTGGATTTGTTAATGGCAGAGCAATCTCTGCAAGCGATTCAAGAAGCCGATAAAATTATTTTTTTAGTCGATGCGCGTGCGGGATTGACTGCTTCCGACATCACTATCGCCGAAAAACTCCGTGCTCTGAATAAAAATATTTTTTTAGTGTTGAATAAAGCAGAAGGCTTGGATGCGAGCATTGTCGCAGCGGATTTTTTTCGATTGGGATTAGGAGAGCCGCTCGCGATTTCTGCCGCGCATGGGCGTGGTGTGACGGAATTAATCGATCATCTTTTTCCCGACAGCGAATCAGAATCACTTGAAGAAAATAAACGCTCGGGTGTCCAGTTAGCTTTAATTGGGCGACCGAATGTGGGCAAATCGACACTCACGAATCGAATGCTCGGCGAAGAACGTGTCATTGTGTTTGATGAACCAGGCACCACGCGCGACAGTATTTTTATTCCATTAACGCGTTTTGATAAACAATACACGCTCATTGATACCGCTGGCGTGCGCCAACGCGGAAAAGTGTTTGAAACAGTCGAAAAATTTTCAGTAGTGAAAACATTGCAAGCGATTGAAGCAGCCAATGTTGTTTTATTGATTATGGATGCGCGTGAAGGCGTGACTGAGCAGGATTTACGTTTACTTGGGTTTGTCATCGACAGTGGGAAAGCGCTCGTCGTCGCGATGAATAAATGGGATGGCATGTCTGTTGAAGAAAAAGAAAAAGCGCGTCATTCGATTGATCGACGTCTGAATTTTATTCCTTACGTGCGAATTCATTTTATTTCTGCGTTGCATGGATCGGGCGTGGGAAATTTATTTGAATCGGTGGATGAAGCGTATCAATCAGCCACTAAAAAATTAGCCACGCCGAAATTAACTAAAATTTTGCAAGAAGCAGTTGTGCAGCATTCTCCGCCTTTGGTACGAGGCAGACGAATTAAATTGCGTTATGCGCATGCAGGGGGACACAATCCACCGCGGATTGTGCTTCATGGGAATCAACTGGATGAGTTGCCGGATGCGTATCGTCGTTATCTAGCGAGCACTTTTCAAAAGCGATTAAAATTAATGGGCACGCCTGTGCGGATTGAAGTGAAAAATAGCGAGAATCCTTTTCGGCATCAGAGAAATACATTGACGCCACGGCAGGCTCACAAGAAAAAACGGATGATGCGGCATATCAAAAAATAATTTGTAGGTGCTCGCCCTCACCCCGTTCCCTCGCACCATTAAGTTAAGCGATTCAATAAAAATTCGTTGTCATGCCAGCATGCTTTTAGCTGGCATCCAGTGCCACATTGAAGTCGCTGGATACCAGCTAAAAGCATGCTGGCATGACAGTGAGCTTCTTAAGTTAATGATAGTGCCCCATTCCAGTGCGGGAACAGGGTGAGGGTAAGCAGCTTATGAAATTTCAACACGCAAAAAAATAAGGGCGACTATTGCAGTCGCCCTTTAAATAAAAAACCATGTAATCCTTACAAAAAACCCATCCTTGGACACGCAAAACGAGGAGTGGTTGCAGAAATCCGTTCAATCACCATAGCTATCCATTAGCTGAAGGCCATTCTACACATCCCAAAAAAAATAACAGCCCACTTACAGAGCAATTTAGCGGCTATTTGTCTATTTTTAGCCAAGAGTGTAAAAAAACATGAGTAAAATAAATGAGTTATAAACGCCTTATAAAATAATAGCGTCAAAAGACACTGAGATGTCCTACACGTTATATGGCTAATGTCTTACAAATGTTTCGCGTTTCTGTCATGCCAGCATGCTTTTGGCTGGCATCCAGTGCCTTCAAAGACGCTGGATGCCAGCCAAAAGCATGCTGGCATGACAGACCACCCTAGCTTATCCAAAATTCGCACTAATATATTGATTTAAGAGTGTTTTTTTGAATGGTGATGCTGCCTTAAATGTGTTATAATCTCTATCTATTGTATTTTAAATACACAAACGGGGCGCCCTGCATGTTTTCCATGTTTCGTGGCAAGAAAAAAGTAACAGCACCTAGCGTATCCAGATTAGACGTGTTTGATGCCCTAAAAGGCCAATCAGTCGGTTTGATTGAGTCGAAAGAGGAAAAAAACAGGCCTTTAGAAGAACAACTTGAGCACTGGCATGAACAAGGCGTTGCCGTTGTTTCTGGTTCTACCCATATCGGTAAAAAAAGAGACTTCCCCGAAGGGGTTTCTCATGCAACAGCTGCGCGAAAATATACCGATGAAGACGGAGTGGTAAATCGAAGTGTCCTGGTAATGGTAAGTTCAAATACCCATCCTCCGGATGATGTTCAAAAAGAGGTAGCAGACTACAATAAAGACTTGCTTACTGCATTCGATGAAGAGCTAGCCTCTCCAACTTATTCAGGTAATCTCACCGAGACTTTCAAAGCGGTAGGCGGCAGCGCGCCATACGGGACAAAAGGATCGTCCATGGCAGCCGCTGTTGTAACACAAGATGCAAACGGCAGGATGAGATACAACTTGGCGAATGTTGGCAATATCGTTGCCGTCGTTTTCGATGGCAACGATTTGCAAGTGAAAAGAACCATCATACCCGCATCTCCTGTAAAGACTGGTCACCCCCTAGCAGTACATTCCGCCAACCAATCTCCCGATGCAATACAATCAGCGAGCTCATTCTCTAAACCCGGTGATGTCATTGTGTTACTAACCAGGGAAGTATTTAATACGCTACCCCTTAATTTTACAAACCTGCCGCTTTCTCCACAACGCAGCGCTTCCCAAATGACCGAACATGAAATCGCTCAAGCCATTATAGAAAATGTTGAAGCAAAAATGGTTGAAAAGCGCCAAAAACATGAAAAAGCTAAACACGATTTTACCCAATGGATGACAAAGAGACAGGCACAAATAAAAACATATAGAGAGCAATTAGAAAAAACCATTCCTGAAAAACAAAAAGATCGATATCAAATGCTCGAGGCATGGGGCTATTACCAGGAGGAGACCCATAAGAATGAGAATGATCCAAGCTGTTCTTTTGATCTACTAATGACTGAGTTAAACGCGCACAAGCCTTATCTAGCCCTTCGTTTTCCTACAGAAGAAAACATAGAAAAAGATACGTCTCTTTATGAGAAAGGACTCTTTTCACTAATGGATAATCTTGATGAGGCCATGCGAGATCCCTCATTTGAAGAAGGCGATTGTGCCACCGTAGCCGTCATGCGAGTGCTCGATCCGACTGTTGAATTAGTCCGAGCGCTATACACCCAAACAGATCCTGCAAAATGTAAAACACTCGTAAACAGACTTGCGACACAAATAAAAAATAAAATGGAAGAAAAGCCGGATGCTGCTGCCTATGAGTTAAAAGAAGACACAGAGACAGGAGTAAGGACCTGGCGACGAACATGGCGAGAGCATATTAATGATGCCAAGAATAAATTAAAAGCAGAAATGCGTATTGCACCCCGATCACGTGGCAAAGCAGATTCAATAGTCAAATATCCTGTTTATCGACCAAAACAATTCGACGGTGATAATGATGCTGCACGGCTCATTCAACAAGCTGAACAATTAGCATTTGTGGAATCCCTAAAAGGACTCTCACTGGCAGACAGAGAAGCAAAATTCAAGGTATTCACAACGCAACACCATCTAATCCATAAAAATAAAAAATGGGATTCTTTGGTTGGCAAGAAAAATACGGATTCGTGGGGAGAAGCCATGAAGCAAATGCGCCAAGGTGCATGGACGCAATTACAAAAAGAACTAGAAGGTAAAAATTTGAAACAAAAAGAAGAGCTCTTGGGAGAAGCGCACGAGATGTTTATTTGCAAAAAACATCGATATGATTCAATTTTCCGCGGTGGATTTGGGCGGACAACGACTCTTAGGAAAATCGATGACGAGTTAGACAAGATAAGAAAGGAAAAAAAACGCACGTTGAAAAAAAGTTAACTACTCTGCCTTATATCGCCAAAACCGAGGCAGACAAAAACAACAAACCGCAACACCCACCACACACAATACACCGCCTGAAATAACAGAAGTCGTTACGCCGAATAAACTGGCCACCAAACCGGATTCTGTATCGCCCAGACGCGGGCCGCTCAGATAACTAATCATTTCAATACCCGCCATTCGGCCTCGTATGTGAGTTGGAATCGTCTGATTCCAGAGCGTCATCCGAAATATTCCACTGACTGCATCGAACAAACCCGCCCATGCAAGAAAAAATAAGGCTAATCCCAAGTGATGCGACATTCCGAAAAAAATAATTGAAACGCCCCACCCTATCGCTGCAACAGCGACGGCAGCGCCATGACGTTTTATTTTTTCAAACCATCCGCTCCAGAATGAAACCAGCAAAGCACCGACAGCAGGTGCGGAATACAACAAACCCAATGTTTTCGCTCCTCCGAATGAAACGGCAATCGCGGGAAACAATGCATTTGGCATACCAAAAACCATGGCAACAAAATCCACCAAATAAGTTCCAATCAATTCCTGGCGTGAGAGTGCGTACTGAAATCCTTTTTTCACAGAGCGAAAGGTCGACTCATCTTCCTGGCGATTATTCGGTTTGGGGATGTGCGTCATTAAACACAATGAAATCGTGGATACAAAAAAACTCGCGAAATCGACGATGAATGTCACCATCACGCCGTAATGGGCGATGATCAATCCACCGATAGCGGGACCGATAATCATGCTCACACTGAATTGAAGCGTTCTCAGGGCACCCACTGTCGTGAAATCTTTTTTGTCTACAATTTGTTGGGTGATGCTGTCCAATGCAGGGCGATGCAATCCTGTAATGGCAGACATTGCACTCGCTACAAAAAATATGGTGCCGATATGCGGCGCGATGCGAGAAGCATTCCACGCTAGCAGCAAAGCCCCTATCGCGAGAAGCGTTTCAGTGATTAATAAAAGCAAACGGCGATGATATCGATCTGCGAACACGCCGCCAATTAACGCAGTAAATAACAACGGTAATAATTGAAATAAGCCAAGCAACCCGACCATCAATGTGGAATGGGTTTCGTGATAGATTTGATACGGTAACGCGACGCCGCCAATCATCGTTCCCATAAATGAAACGAATTGGCCGAGAAATAACAAACCATAATTGCGATTGCGAAATAGTAATGAAAAATTGAGAAAGTATTTCATGGCGCATATTGTGGAGTTCGTACAGGACATCGTCAATGTAAAAAACGTTAACTCGCTTCGTCGTTCTGCGGATTGTCCGCGGGGAGCGCAGCACAACGGAGAAAAAAACAGAGCCGCGACCGTGAGGGAGCGTCACAGGCGTGTAATTTTTTATGAGTATCGCCAACCCAGTTGTTTTTTTTAGACCTGTGGCGCTCCCTGACGGTCGCGGCTCTGTAATAACTACGCGTTTACAATACTACGACAAAGAAAAAACAGAGCCGCGACCGTGAGGGAGCGTCACAGACGTGTAATTTTTTATGAGTATCGCGCCAACCCAGTTGTTTTTTTTAGACCTGTGGCGCTCCCTGACGGTCGCGGCTCTGTAATAACTGCGCGTTTACAAATACTACGACAAAGAAAAAACAGAGCCGCGACCGTGAGGGAGCGTCACAGACGTGTAATTTTTTATGAGTGTCGCCAACCCAGTTGTTTTTTTTAGACCTGTGACGCTCCCTGACGGTCGCGGCTCTGTAATAACTACGCGTTTACAATACTACGACAAAGAAAAAACAGAGCCGCGACCGTGAGGGAGCGTCACAGGCGTGTAATTTTTTATGAGTCGCCAACCCAGTTGTTTTTTTTAGACCTGTGGCGCTCCCTGACGGTCGCGGCTCTGTAATAACTACGCGTTTACAAATACTACGACAAAGAAAAAACAGAGCCGCGACCGTGAGGGAGCGTCACAGGCGTGTAATTTTTTATGAGTATCGCCAACCCAGTTGTTTTTTTTAGACCTGTGGCGCTCCCTGACGGTCGCGGCTCTGTAATAACTGCGCGTTTACAAATACTACGACAAAGAAAAAACAGAGCCGCGACCGTGAGGGAACGTCACAGACGTGTAATTTTTTATGAGTATCGCCAACCCGGTTGTTTTTTTTAGACCTGTGACGCTCCCTGACGGTCGCGGCTCTGTAATAACTGTGGTGATCAGTGAATTGACGTAGACGCAGAAAAAAAAACGGGCAGCTTATTCAGCTGCCCAATATGCTCAACTCAGATATAGCAATCCTTGCTAAATAACCCATCCGTGGCATACAAAACGAGGAGTGGTTGCAAGAATCCTTTCAGTAACCGTTGTCATCCATGACGGAAACCATTCTAGCAAAGCTATTTTAAAAATGTGCGCCCTCTAAATGGAATTTGGCCAGTGTAGGCAAATGAGCAAAAAAATAAAATTTATTTTAAAATCAATTAGTTATTTTTATTTTTGGGCTAAAAAACACTTTTATCCTTCTAGGCGTGAGGGGTTTGATTGACAGGAGGAATAGTGATTTTCTTACAAAAATAAGGGGGAATTGTAGGTTCGTGGGAGGCCCATCCAGACCTTCTCTGTGTTAGTTATAAAACAAAAAAAGTCAGAAAAAGAAGGGGAAGAATGAGGAGGTAAGAACAGTTCAACGCCGTGCAAATGTCCTGGAACATTGCGTCCCCTTCCTTCCATTTGTTTTTTAAATGGAGGGAAGGGAAAGGGTTGGGAGGTAAAAATGAAAAATCAATCTTCGATCGCTAACTCAGCCTTCTCATTTTCCTTTTTATCTAAAAAAGGAGGCAAAGTAACATTAAGCTCGAGAATAGAACACCCATCCTGGCGTTCCAATTCGATCTTCACATTTTCTTTGTTGATATTGACGTATTTCGCGATCACATCGATCAAATCTCTTTGCATCTCGGACAAATAGTCAGGTTTATCTCGCGTCACACGCTCATGCGCGATAATAATCTGCAATCGTTCCTTCGCAACTTTTGCCGATTTTCGCGGGCGCTGAAAATAATGCAATATTTTAGAAAGAGGTTTTCGAATGTTCATACAGATTCTTTCTCCTTGAAGGTAAACAACCGCTTCAACCAGTGTGTTTTTTCTTCGATGAAACGGTGCGGTAAATCCTGTCCCAAGAAGCGCGATACAGCATCCGCATACGCCTGACCCGCATCACTTTCACTATCCAAAATAACCGGATCTCCCGCATTCGACGCGCGCAATACCGCGGGTGATTCTGGAATCACACCCAGCAAGGGAATCGCAAGAATTTCATTCACATCCCCAATACTGAGCATATCGCCGCGAGTCACACGTTGCGGAGAGTAACGCGTCAATAATAAATGTTCTGTAATCCGTTCGCGACCTTCTTCAGCACGTTTCGTTTTGCTGGACAATAATCCCAACATACGATCTGAATCGCGCACAGAAGACACTTCTGGATTCGTGACCACCACCGCATGATCCGCAAAATACATGGCCAGTTGCGCACCGCGTTCAATCCCCGCTGGCGAATCACATACGATGTAATCAAATGTTTTGCCTAATTCTTCCAGTACCGTCGCCACACCTTCTATCGTCAATGCATCTTTGTCGCGGGTTTGTGAAGCAGGCAGTATATACAGATTCTCAACGTGTTTATCGCGAATGAGCGCCTGATTCAAACTCGCTTCGCCGCGAATCACGTTAACAAAATCGTATACCACACGGCGTTCGCAACCCATGATCAAATCCAGGTTACGCAAGCCAATATCAAAATCGATCACCACGGTTTTAAAACCGCGCTCTGCCAAGCCCACAGCAATGGATGCACTGGTGGTTGTTTTCCCAACACCGCCCTTGCCTGAAGTCACTACGATTATTTGCGCCACTTTGCGTCCCTCTCTTGGTTAAGAAATCGTTTCAATTCGCACCTGTTCATTATCCAAATAAATCGAAATCATACCATGACTTTCGGGCGGCGGCTGCATATCTTCTTTCGTTAAATAATATCCTGCGATCGAAACAAGTTCCGCTTCCAATGTACGACAAAAAATGCGTGCGTTTGAATTCCCTTGAACACCCGCTAAAGCACGACCCCGCAGTGGGCCGTACACGTGAATATGACCATCTGCCAGCAATTCTGCACCTGCACTGACCGGCGCGACCACAATCAAATCCGCTTCTTTGGCATAAATTTGCGTGCCTGAGCGAACGGGCGATGTGATGAGTTTGGTTAACTGTTTCTCATTCCTTTTTTTGTCCGTTTCGGCGGACAGCTTTCCGATCGTCAACGCAGGCAATCCATGACTGGCCGCTGCGGCTAATTGTTCAGGGCTGCCATTCCGCACACCCATCGGAACCAAATTGCGTTCGGACAATATTTTTTTTAACTGGGCAAAATTGATATCACCCAGTGTTTTGACTTTTTCCAAATCAATCACAATCGGCGCACCGAGAAAAAAATTCGGCGCACGATTGATGACATCGGTTAACTCTTGTTGCAGTGCCTCTACGTCATAACGGGAAATTTGCATGATCGTGCACGGTGCAAAACTGGTTTTAAATTGAAAACAACTCGGACGATTAACGACCAAACTGGTAGCACTCATTTATTATGGTTCTCCAGACAACTTGTAGGGTGGATTAGCCCCGCACTTGTTGCGGGGGTTTTTTGCGTCGTAATCCACCAATATATTTATTACAAAATCCGGTGGATTACGTCGTAAAAAACCCCCGCAACAAGTGCGGGGCTAATCCACCCTACATTTTAATCCCTAAAATTTTCAAACTGGAGCGGTAACTCTAATTTAGCTTCACGTAAAAAAGCAATCACTGCCTGCAAATCATCCCGTTTTTTACCGGTCACACGCACTTGATCACCCTGGATAGCCGCCTGTACCTTCAAGCCGCTGTCTTTAATCGATTTCACAATTTTTTTAGCTTTCTCTGGCTCAATGCCTTGTTTAACTTCTACGGTTTGGCGCGCTTCATTCAATCGAACATCAGCGTCTTTATATTCGAGTGAGCGCACATCCACCTGGCGTTTCGCCAATTTATTTCGCAATATTTCATCGACTTGTTTTAATTGAAAATCCGTCGGCGCAACCAGCGTCATCGTATTTTTGGAAAGCTCTACTCGCGCGTCTGTGCCTTTGAAATCAAACCGCGTCCCAATTTCACGATTGGTTTGGTCTACCGCATTCGTCACTTCATGATTATCAATTTTAGAAACCACATCGAAAGAAGGCATGTTTATTTCTCCCATATCATTACGGCATCACTACCCACCTGCTGCCAAGCCACTCTCGCAGAGGGGATATCCAGCGAAAAAGACCGATCAAACGCATCCAATCCTGCGCCCAGCCATCGCGGCGCCACATACAATATCATTTTTTGCAGTAATTGTTGTCTGGCAAATGCAGAAAAACAAGTCCCTCCCGCTTCGATCCATAAATCATGAACACCGTCTTTTCCAATGTGTTCGATAATCGCCGTTAAATTTAATTTTTCCTGATCCGCATCCACTGCAATGCAGCGAATATTTTTTTGCAGATATTTTTCTAACAACGATTGTGCGATATTTTTTTCATGAAAGAGCGTGACAGATTTTGCTGTTTGGAAAATCAGCGCATCGAGAGGTGTTTTGAGTTCACGATCGAGTATGTATATCGGTTTTGCAATTGTTTCTTCATCACGAACATTCAGTTGTGGATCATCGCAAATCACCGTCTTTGCTGTCGTTAAAATAGCATCACTGTTTTTGCGATACTGATGCGTTAATTTTTTTGTTGCAGGGCCTGTAATCGAAAGCGGCTCACCATTTTTTCCTGCAATTTTCCCATCGAGAGTCATCGCGATTTTTGCAGTCACAAAAGGTTTTTTCGTTTGATGCCAATGGCAATAACTCGCATAAAACGCTGCAATTTCTGGCAGGTAAACATATTCACACGAAATATTTTTTTCTGCCAAAATCATTTTACTTTTGCCTGAGACGATCGGATTCGGATCCGTCAATCCATAGACGACATGTTTAATACCCGCTTGGATAATCGCATCTGTGCAGGGAGGTGTTCTGCCCCAATGACAGCACGGTTCCAGCGTAATATAAATCGTCGCGCCTTCTGCCCTACCATTCAATTTTTTCAAGGCGTCTACTTCCGCATGCGCCTGCCCTGCACCTAGGTGATATCCCGTCGCCAACACTTCACCCGCTTCACTGACGATGATGGCACCGACCGAGGGGTTGGGCGCACAAAAACCGCGGCGAATTTTCGCGAGCTCTAAGGCTTGATGTAAAAAAAGGTTTGGGTTCATTGCTCGTTTTCGTTTCTTCGTTAAACTCTGCCATCCCCGCGAAGGCGGGGATCCATTAAGATAGGTTCCCGCCTTCGCGGGAATGACATTGTTGAAATGAGGGGGGCTATTCTAGCACAATATCGAGGGAAAATAGTCTATTTTCGAACGACTTCCTGATCCGTTCCATCTGCTGATTTGATTTTATTATTCCGCAATACGATAAATAAATTATCGTACACATTATTCGCGCTCCACACATACCAACCTGACACATTTTTCGAGTCTTCCACCGCGCGAATTTCTTGTAATAAATATTTTTGTTTTTGTGCATTCGAGGTTTGGTGTAAGTAATGATAATTCGCCGCTTCAATAAAAGCATGCACTTTAAAAGGTGTTTGATGATCAAACTGGCCCGTCAATGCATTCAAAGAATTATTAATCGTTTTGTATGGCTCTGCAGAATATTTTTGATAGGGCCAAAAATGCGATGGATACACCATCGGATTCACGCCATCTACACTGTCTGCAAACAGCTTGATATCCTGGCCAATATGCATCGAAGGGTAATAACTGACTTCACCAAAAATATCGATTTCCATCGGGACATTGTCTGCATTGATCCTTTCTTTAAACCAGAGAATGATTTGATGAATATCTTTTGCATGCTGCGGATTCGCTTCTGCTTTCGAAGAATAACGAATGTAATCGAGCTGTATCACATCGACACCGGATTTAATCGCATCTTTCGCTAATTTTAATATTTTTTCCCAATGCTCTTTTGATTTCACCTGCTCTGCATTTCCGCCATTCGAAAATACCACAATGCGCGCAACGCATTTAATTCCAGCGCCTTTCACTTTCGCAATGGCTGGGGCAAAATGCGAACTGTAATAATCGTGGTCTATGACAAATGTATTAATGCCAGTGGCTTTCGCTTCACTGATGAAATGATCTAATTTATCGGGATTTTCCAAGACATACTGCGTCAAATAAATGCCTTTGTCCCAGGCCGAAGCCAGCGGCATGAAGAAAAAAAACAGTGAAAAAAATGCGAGATTCAACCATAATTTCCACATGTTTGCGGCTCCTTTTTATTTCATTATATAGGAAGCTCGCAGATCAAATATTAATCGAACGGGTTCACTTATGGCAAAACTTAAGCCTACTTTACAGCACTTATCCGTCGATCAACTGGTTCGCGGCAAATATCAGCCCCGTCAGCACTTTGATGCTGAGCAATTGGAAGAGCTGGCCGAATCGATTAAAACGACGGGTGGATTGTTGCAACCTATCGTGGTCAGACCGCTCAAGACAGGCCAATATGAAATTGTTGCGGGAGAACGCCGTTGGCGCGCCGCACAACTCGCCCAACTGCATGAAGTCAGTTGCCTCGTGGGACATTACACGGATGAACAAGCGCTACAAGCTTCCATCATTGAAAATGTTAATCGCGCTGATTTAAATCCGATTGAAGAAGCGAATGCGTATCAGCGTTTAATTGATGAGTTTCATTATATGCATGAAGAAATTGCAGCTGCCGTTGGGAAATCTCGTACAACGATTACCAATGCATTACGTTTGTTGAAATTAGATGAACGCGTACAAGCACTCATGATTACCGGAAAACTATCAGAAGGTCACGGAAAAATTTTAGCGGGCGTGCCTGCTTTGCATCAATATGCTTTAGCTGAACAATCCATTCAAAAAAATTGGAGTGTTCGCAAAATGGAAATGGAAGCAAAAAAAATATTGCATCCCAATCAATCCAATCTCTACAGCGATCCCAATTTAAAACAATTAGAAGCAGCGCTGGGTGATCATGTTGGAAATGCGGTGAATATTGAATACGAAGAACGCGGCGGCGGCTCGATGAAAATTCGATTTAATAATATTGATGAGCTGGAAGGATTGTTTCAACGTTTGGGGTTTAAATTTGATTTGTAATCAATACATTTAATCCCACATGATCAATCAAATTTAACAACCTAAGTGCGATCGAATTCGGCTTTCTATTGTGGTGTAAATCCTTCATGGTTTCATGCATGGCATCGATAATTTTGTTTGGTTTTTTACGTTTAATTGATCGCATGTTTCTTTACCTCGAATAAGACACCTTCTTTAACAGCATGAGATATATATTTCAATATTTACGTTACTTTCTATTTACGAACAATTGATTGCAAAAATTCCACAATAAAGTATGACCACTCGTCGTCAACACCGACTCCGGATGAAACTGCACCCCATACACTGGATACTCACGATGACACAACGCCATAATTTCCCCATTTTCACAGCGCGCTGTCACGCATAATTCATCTGGAAAAACTTCATCGCTCACAATCAACGAATGATATCTCGCCACACGCAACGGATTTTCTATTTTTTCAAATATTTGTTTTTCATCGTGCTTAATCTGAGATGCTTTCCCATGCATCGGAAATTTCGCACGCACCACTTTGCCGCCATAGGCTTGCCCAATCGCTTGATGCCCAAGACAAACACCTAAAATGGGAATCGATGAACCGAATTGTTTTATGACAGAAAGCGAAATACCCGCCTGATCAGGCGCACACGGCCCAGGAGAAATAATAATATGCGAAGGAGCTAGTGCTGCAATTTCATCTAACGTAATCGCATTATTTCGCACGACTTGGCGTTCAAATCCCAGCTCTCCCACATAACGCGCCAAGTTATAAACAAACGAATCATAATTATCAATCAACAAAATCATACACCCACCAAGGATCGTCGCAGTGCGCGCGCTTTCGTTAATGTTTCTTCGTATTCCGCCAACGGATCTGAATCCATCACAACCGCACCGCCCGCTTGAAACGTTGCAATATTATTTTTAATCGCAAACGTTCGTATCGTAATAGACGTGTCCATATCGCCATTAAAACCAATATAACCCACACTTCCGCAATAAGGCCCACGCGCAGTCGGTTCTATTTCAGCAATAATTTCCATCGAGCGAATTTTCGGCGAACCGGTAATCGAGCCGCCCGGAAAAGTCGCTCGCAACAAATCCACTGCGGTTAAATTTTTCTTTAAATGTCCTGTGATAACAGAAACCAAGTGATGTACGGTTGCATAACTTTCCAAACCACACAATTGCGACACTTTCACAGAATGGTCTTCACAGACGCGCGACAAATCATTTCTCATCAAATCGACAATCATTACATTTTCAGCATGATCTTTTTCACTCGCCAACAATTCTGTCGCGAGTATTTTATCTTCTTCAGGATTTTTACCTCGAGGCCGTGTCCCTTTAATCGGCCGTGTTTCTATTTGACGGTCCGTCAATAATAAAAAACGCTCTGGAGAAGCTGAGACAAGAATGGTACCTGCCAAATTCACATACGCTGCAAAAGGTGCTGGATTCAATGTGCAAAGTGTTCGATATAAATCAAATGGATTAAAATCCGCAGGCAATTCTGCTCGAAAACGCTGAGAAATATTCGTTTCAAAAATATCGCCCGCCAAAATGTAATTTTTTACTTTTTGGACGGCTGCTTGATAACTCGATGAAGTGAAATGACTCTGAATCGTTTGTTCATTGAACTGAATAGGCGTGAGCGGCAACACATCTTCGGCCTGTGCGATTTGATTTAACAATGCCGTCAATCGCTCTTGCGCACGCATTTCACGCTTCGCTGTATTTTTTTCCGGAAATCCGTTTGAAAAAATCCACGTACGTTTTTCTAATTGATCAAACCCAATGACCAAATCATAAAATCCCAGTGCCATATCCGGAAATTGCATATCATCGATTGAATGATGGGGAAGGTTTTCCAAATGACGACTCAATTCATAACTGAAAAATCCAGCCACTCCGCCCTGAAAAGGTGGCAGCCCCGCTTCGTTTTGTTGGGGAAATGCAGCCAGTTGCTGTCTTAACACTTCAAACGGATCGCCCCAAAAAACTTCATCATTTAATTTGATCGATCCATTTTTACTTTCAAGCGTCAGAAAAGGATCCAGCGCAATAAAACTATATCGCCCGCTATTTTTTCGTAATTGTGCACTGTCGAGCAGCAACGCCCCTTGTTGTTCTGCAAACAAAGCAAATAATTGTAACGGATCGCGGTAAGGGATTTCGTGGATCATTTTTTTGATTTTCTCTACGATTTGAGGGGTTACATGGTACCATTACAAACATTTAACGCCAAAGGAAGCGAGAACCCCATGATACACGGCACCCTATCTGATCTTGCCAACCAACTGGATGTAAGAGCACCCGCTCAAGATACTGATTTTTCTGGTATTAGCATTGACACGCGTCACATGCTTCCCGACAGTTTGTATGTGGCGATTCGGGGTGAACAATTTGATGGTCATCGATTTGTGGCAGAGGCCGCTCAAAAAGGCGCTGCGGCAGCATTGGTCAGTCAAAAAATGGATTGCGATCTTCCTCAACTGATCGTCAATGATCCGATTCTCGCACTGGGAAAAATCACTGAAAACTGGCGTGATCGTTTTTCGATTCCCGTGATCGCGGTCACCGGCAGCAATGGTAAAACCACGTTAAAAAATATGATTGCCTCGATTTTGCGTGCAGCATGCGAAGATAATCTCGTCTTAGCGACGGAAGGAAATTTCAATAATCATATTGGATTACCGCTCACGCTTTCGCGTCTCAATGAAAAACACCGTTATGCCGTTCTCGAAATGGGCATGAATCATTTTGGCGAAATTGAATATCTTACTCGATTGGCAAAACCCAGCGTTGCTGTCATTAATAATGCCGCTGAATCGCATTTGGAAGGTTTGCAAAATGTCGCTGGTGTTGCAAAAGCCAAAGGTGAAATTTTTTTAGGGCTCACACCGAACGGCACCGCCGTATTAAATCGGGATGATGCCTATTTTGATTATTGGCGCGGACTGATCGGTGATCATCGTTGTATTTCATTTGGTTTGGATCATCCTGCGGATGTTTCTGCAAACTATATTGAAAATAAACCTCTCACGATTCATACACCGCACGGTGATATCACCGTCAAATTACCACTGCTCGGCAAACATAATGCTAAAAATGCATTGGCTGCTACTGCATGTGCGATCGCTGCCAACATTGCATTGACTGATATTCAAGCCGGATTGGAAAATGTGAAACCCGCGCCCGGGCGCATGCGTCAATATGTGTTAGCCCATCAAGTCAAAATCATTGACGATACTTACAACGCGAATCCTTTTTCTCTGGACGCTGCCGTCAATACATTAGCAACTTTTTCTGGAACGAAAATTGTTGTGTTGGGCGATATGAAAGAATTAGGTGCTGATGAAAAACAACACCATTTTGTAGCAGGTGAAAAAATCCGTGCCGCGGGTATTCATCATTTATTCACTTTAGGAAATTTATCTGCTGCAACAACCGATGCATTTGGAAACAATGCAACCCATTTCACAGAACACAATAAATTAGCAGAAGCATTATTACCTTATTTAAAAAATGATGTGACGGTATTAGTGAAAGGATCACGCTCGATGCAAATGGAAAAAATTATCGCTCACATTATTCCTGCAGAACAATTAGATCATGCGCATTAAATACAAAACCCTGGAGTTATCACATGACAATTAAAACACCGATCACAGTTGCATACGGCGATGGCATCGGCCCTGAAATCATGCACGCAACGCTTCATATTTTACAAGCTGCGAATGCGCCCATCGATCCTGAAGTGATTGAAGTCGGCGAAAAAATGTATCTGCAAGGTTTTTCATCCGGCATTCCTGATAGCGCCTGGCAATCATTAAAACGTACCAAAGTATTATTAAAAGGCCCAATCACGACACCCCAAGGTGGTGGTTATAAAAGTTTAAATGTGACATTGCGAAAAACATTGGGCTTGTTTGCGAATGTACGTCCCTGTGTGTCGTATGCACCTTTTGTAAAAACAAAACATCCTGATATGGACTTAGTGATTATTCGTGAAAATGAAGAAGGGACTTATGCAGGCATTGAGCATCGACAAACGGATGAAGTGTACCAATGTTTAAAACTCGTGACACGCCCAGGTTGTGAGCGCATCGTTCATTACGCTTTTGAATACGCGCGTAAATTCAATCGTCATAAAGTAACGTGTTTAAGCAAAGATAACATCATGAAAATGACGGACGGTATTTTTCATCAAGTCTTTAATGAGATTGCTGCAGAATATCCGGATATTCAACACGAACATTTGATTATTGATATTGGAACGGCTCTCGTTGCTGATCAACCAGAGCGATTTGATGTGATTGTCACATCAAATTTGTACGGTGATATTTTATCGGATGTGGCTGCGCAAATTGCAGGATCGGTGGGATTAGCGGGCTCTGCGAATGTCGGGAATCATGTTGCCATGTTTGAAGCCATTCACGGATCCGCTCCCGATATTGCTGGGAAAAAAATAGCGAATCCTTCGGGTTTATTGAATGCGGCTATTCAAATGTTGATTCACATTAATCAACCGGAATCTGCGATGTTAATTGAAAATGCGTGGTTGAAAACATTGGAAGATGGCATTCACACGGCGGATATTTATTCGCCGGATCGCAGCAAGAAAAAAGTGAATACGGATGAATTTGCTGACGGGGTGATTGCGCGGCTGGGTGATCAACCGTCGCATTTTAAACCGGTCGAATATCAAAACGATGTGCGCACTAAAATTGAATGTTACGGTGCGAAAAAGAAAGTGCTCGCGAAAAAAGAATTAGTGGGCGTAGATATTTTTGTTGATAATCCGAGTTTGACTCCTGTTGAGTTAGGCGAAAAATTACAAAAAATAAAAAGTAAATTGAAATTAATTATCATTACAAGCCGCGGTTTGAAAATTTGGCCGAATTGTATGATCGATGCACCGTATGCTGCGCATTGTAGTTGTCGTTTTCAGATGGAATCACCCGAAACGATTTCACATCAAGATATTATTGATTTATTGCAGCAGTTTGATGCGTTGGGATTGGATGTGATTAAAACAGAAAATTTGTATACGTTTGATGGGAAGGCGGGGTATTCGTTGGCGCAGGGGCAGTAATACAAAATCCCCCCGCCGCGTAAAAAACACGCGTCGACCCCCTTTTTCAAAGTGGGTTATGTTCTAAGCAGGTCTGTCACCCCGCAAAGGTTTTACTAGCTGTTTAGCACGGCCTGTCACCCCGCAAAAATTTTGCCAACTATCTTCCACAAAAACACAGATGGTTGCGCAAAATTTTGTGCGGGGTCTGGTAGCGGCCTTAAATAAAAACTTACCTGAAAATTCTTGTTAAAATCGTTACCAGACCCCGCACAAATTTTTGCTTAAGCGCCAATTTTCTTATGTGGAACCGTTGGCAAAAATTTTGCGGGGTGACAGACCTGCTAAACGGCCAGTAAAATCTTACGAGGCAACAAGCCGTGCTAAAACGCCGCACGCTGCAACCGATCCCTCGCCGCATCCCACTCCACCCCCACCGGCACTCTCTCAAAAATAATTTCCTTCAACCCTTTTTTATCCAACTCCCGCATCACTTGATACAAATCATGCGCATAACGAATAGGATCTGACGAGAGATTCACAACATCTCCTGCAATATCACTCCACACCACGATGGCAACATCATCGTGTTTATTTTTCAAAAATAAAACCAACTCCGCATTCGACATCAACCGCACCGGCGTCACCGGCGCATAATGCGACTCCAAAGAACCCGACACGCGCGGTGCATTTTTTTTCTCTGTCCCAACCGATTTTCCCAACACTTTTTCGATTTGCTCGACCGTGATCCTGCCCGGACGCAACACCGCCGGAACATCCCCACTCAAATCCACAATCGTCGATTCCACGCCCACATCACATTGACCGCCTTCCAAAATCCAATCCACCGCACCGCCCAATTCTTCACGCACCGCTTCCGCCGTCGTGGGACTGATTCGACCAAACCGGTTCGCCGAAGGGGCTGCAATCCCACCCCCATATTCTTTCAAAACCGCCAACGCCACCGGATGATTTGGAATTCTCAAGCCCACCGTATCCTGCCCACCCGTGATGATATCTTCCACATGGGCGGCTTTTTTCAAAATAAGCGTCAACGGCCCAGGCCAAAAAGCCTTCGCCAATAACCTTGCGTCAGGCGAGATATCCACCGCCCAGTCAGAGAGTTGCGACACATCTGCCAAATGCACAATCACGGGATGATCCGCAGGGCGTTGTTTTGCCAGAAAAATTTTCTGCACCGCCGCCTTATTGCGCGCATCTGCGCCCAATCCATAAACCGTTTCAGTCGGAATCGCAACGAGCCCGCCCGCCCTTAAAATTTTAATGGCTTTTTCTATCGCATTGTTTTGCATAACCCCTCTCAAGTTAGGTAAAATACGCCCCATGAATAGTTGCGATACCACAGAACCGACTGAAAGTATGACGCCCTTCGCCATGGTCAATGGACAGGCGTTGACGACCTTGCCCAAAGATTTGTATATCCCGCCTGATGCGATGGAAGTCTTTTTGGAGGCGTTTGAGGGCCCACTCGATCTGTTACTTTACCTGATTAAAAAACAAAACCTCGATATTTTGAATATTCCCATTGCCGAAGTCACCCGACAATATATGGAATATGTCGAGCTAATGAAAGAGGTTTCCCTGGAATTGGCTGCTGAATACCTCGTCATGGCCGCTATTCTCGCTGAAATCAAATCCCGTATGTTATTGCCTCGCCCTGTGACAGCAGAAGGCATCGAAGAAGATCCGCGCGCTGAACTCATTCGTCGTTTGATGGAATATGAACGCATCAAAAAAGCGGCTGAAAAGATCGATCACCTGCCTCGTCATGGCCGCGATACTTTTGCAGCGCACGCAGACATGCCCGATGTGGCTTTTGAAAAACCGCAACCGACTGTCAGTTTGCAAGAGCTCATGCTTGCGTTAGCGGATGTGATGACGCGAATTGAAATCAACAAGAGTCATGCGATTCAACGCGAACCGTTATCAGTGCGAGAACGCATGACGCGAATTTTATCGGCGCTGCAAGAAAAAGAATTTATTTCATTTAACAGTTTATTTACGCTGAAAGAAGGACGCCCAGGTGTGGTCGTGACTTTTTTAGCCATGCTGGAATTACTGAAAGATCACATTATTGAATTTGTGCAAACGGCACCGTTTGCCCCAATACACATTAAAGCTGCCACACAGGAAACTCACGCATGATTTCTGATGAACCCTTACAACGTATTTTAGAAGCAGCCATCATGGTCGCTGGAGAACCTTTATCGGTCGCTCAATTGCAAAAATTATTTGATGAAGCGGAACGACCTGATACAAAAGATATTAAAAATGCATTGAATGCAATTGCGGCACACTATGCCGATCGCGGTATTGAATTAAAAGAAACAGCGAGTGGTTATCAATTTCAAGCTAAAGCTGAATTCAGCACGTGGTTAAGTAAATTGTGGGAAGAACGTCCTCCCAAATATTCACGTGCTCTTTTGGAAACGTTAGCACTGATTGCGTATCGACAACCGATCACACGCGCAGAAGTGGAAGATATTCGCGGTGTGACGGTGAGTTCGCACATTACAAAAACATTACTGGAGCGTGAATGGATTCGTATCATCGGTTATCGTGAAGTCCCGGGAAAACCGGCATTATACGGTACGACAAAAGCTTTTTTAGATCATTTCAATTTAAAAACATTGGATGAATTACCTCCGCTGGCTGAACTCACTGATTTGGATACACAAGAAGCTCAATTACAAGTGCAGTTAGAATTGGCCACCTCACCTGAAGCAGAAACCCCATAAAATGACTGAAAAAATTCAAAAAGTATTAGCCAACGCAGGCTTAGGCTCACGCCGACAAATAGAAGAGTGGTTACGTGAAAATCGAATTTCCGTGAATGGCGCGATCGCTAAAGTGGGGGATCGCATCACAGTGGATGACAAAGTACGCGTCGATGGGCGTGATATTCGTCTCGTGAAAAGTAACGCACAAAAATCACGAGTGATTTTGTATCACAAACCGGAGGGAGAAATTTGTTCACGTCATGATCCTGAAGGACGCCCGACGATTTTTGATCATTTACCTATGCTACGCAATGGTCGTTGGATTTCAGTCGGTCGTCTGGATTTTAATACATCTGGAGTGTTGCTGCTCACGAATAATGGTGAGTTGGCGAATCGCTTAATGCATCCTTCTTCGGATATTGAGCGCGAATATGCAGTTCGTATTCAGGGTCGTGTGACGTCTGAGATGCTGGCGACATTGGAAAAAGGAGTTCAGCTCAAAGACGGTTCTGCGCAATTTAATCAAATTAGCGATGCGGGCGGCGAAGGGACGAATCATTGGTATCATGTGTTGGTGAAAGAGGGACGTAATCGTCTAGTTCGTCGGTTGTGGGAATCGCAAGGTGTAACGATTAGTCGTTTAATTCGGATCCGGTTTGGGAATATTGCGTTGCCGAGGATGTTGCGTCGTGGGAAGTGGGTTGAACTCACAGCGGATGAGATTGCCAAGTTGTAAATTTTGACCTCCCAACCCTTTCCCTTCCCTCCATTTAAAAAACAAATGGAAGGAAGGGGACGCACGGCTCAGGGCCGCATAGATGATCTTGAACTTTGTGTCCCCTTCCTTCCATTTGTTTTTTAATTGCGTTGCCGAGGATGTTGCGTCGTGGGAAGTGGGTTGAACTCACGGCGGATGAGATTGCCAAGTTGTAAATTTTGACCTCCCAACCCTTTCCCTTCCCTCCATTTAAAAAACAAATGGAAGGAAGGGGACGCACGGCTCAGGGCCGCATAGATGATCTTGAACTTTGTGTCCCCTTCCTTCCATTTGTTTTTTAAATGGAGGGAAGGGAAAGGGTTGGGAGGTCGAAAAAAATATTCCCTACTTTCATTTCATTCTATTTTTTCTTTCAACTCAAACAAAATATTCAACGCGTCTCGAGGAGATAAATTTTCTGGATGAATATTTTTTAATTGCGTCACAACCGGATGCTCTTCTACTTTTTCAACCTGAGCAAAAATATCTATTTGATGAGAAGGCAACGCATGCGCTTGCTTTTCCAATTCCCGCAATTTTTGTTTCGCCATCGCAATCACTGCGCGCGGAACACCCGCTAATTGCGCCACTTGAATTCCATAACTTTGATTCGCAGGCCCTTCTTTCACCGCATGCAAAAAAATAATTTTATCGTGATGCTCTGTCGCATCAAAATGAATATTTTTAATAGTGGTTACAGCATCGGCCAACGTCGTTAATTCAAAATAATGCGTGGCAAACAATGTGAACGCATGAATCTGTTTTGCTAATTGTTCCGCGCATGCAAACGCCAATGATAATCCATCAAACGTACTGGTCCCTCGACCGATTTCATCCATCAACACAACACTATGACGCGTGGCATTATGCAAAATATTCGCAGTTTCCGTCATTTCAACCATAAAAGTTGAACGACCACTCGCCAAATCATCCGATGCACCAATCCGCGTAAAAATACGATCGACCGATCCTAATTGCGCCGATTTCGCTGGAACAAAACTCCCAATGTGTCCCAATAAAACAATCAAAGCAATTTGCCGCATGTACGTGGATTTACCACCCATGTTCGGGCCGGTGATCATCAACATGCGATGTTGTTCTGTTAAATGCACATCATTCGGCACAAACGGTTTCGTCAAAATATTTTCGACCACTAAATGACGTCCCTGGGTGATGTGAATCTGCGATGCTTCTGTTAATTCTGGACACGATAATTCCAACGTATCTGCACGCTCTGCAAAATTATTTAAGACATCCAATTCCGCCAATGCGTGCGCGGATTCTTGCAAGGGATTTAATTCCACTAAAACTTGATTCAGCAAATCGTCATACAATTCTTTTTCTCGAGCGAGTGCTTTTTCACGACTGCTTAAGGCTTTATCTTCAAATTGTTTTAATTCGGGTGTGATGAATCGCTCTGCATTTTTTAACGTTTGTCGTCGAATATAATCCACTGGAACTTGTTCTGCTTGCATGCGACTGATTTCGATATAAAAACCATGCACGCGATTGTAACCCACTTTTAATGTAGAGAGCCCTGTACGTTTTTTTTCGCGCTCTTCTAATTCTATTAAAAATTGTCCCGCATCTTGACTCAATGCAAGTAATTCATCGAGCTCTGCATCATAACCTTGTGCAATCACGCCACCTTCTCGCATCGTGACAGGTGGATTATCGACAATCGCTTTTTGTAATACATTTAATAACGCAGGAAATTCACGAATCCATTGCGCTAATTCTTTTAACATCGGCGCAGAAACATTTTTTAATTGTTGTTGTATCTCGGGAAGCACTGCGAGTGTATTGCGTAATCCAATCAAATCACGCGGCCTTGCAGATTTCAGTGCGACACGCGCAAGAATGCGCTCCAAATCTTCGACGGAATTGAACGCATGATGAAATTCTAAGTAATATCGATCTTTCAATAAATTCGACACGCTCTCTTGACGTGCACGTAACACAGTGTGTTGACGCAAGGGACGATGAATCCACCGCTTCAATAATCGACTGCCCATCGCTGTCGCCGTGCGATCCATCACCGATGCTAATGTATTTTCCGATGTGCCGGTTAAATTCGTGGTGAGTTCCAAATTACGCCGCGTCGCTGCATCGAGAATAATACTGTCTTCTCGACGTTCCACTTGAATCGCACGAATGTGCGGTAATTGCGTGCGTTGTGTTTCTTTTGTGTAATGCAACAAACCACCCGCAGCGGATAATGCGACTGGCATATCCATACAACCAAAACCCGCTAAATCGTGCGTTTGCATTTGCTGCGTTAATAAACGCAATGCCGTCTCTAATTCAAATTCCCACGGCGCACGTCGACGCAATCCATTCACATTCAATGTGAATGTTATTTCTTCGCTGATCAATAATTCAGTGGGTTTTAATCGCTCGAGTTCACTCTGTAACGCTTCGACACCATACACTTCCAATAAATGAAATCGTCCGCTGGCCATGTCCAACGTCGCAATACCGAATCGATCTTGTTGTTGATGGAGTGCAGCGAGTAAGTTGTCAGAATTTTCTTCTAAAAAAGCGGCATCACTGACGGTGCCGGGCGTTAAGATACGCACGACTTGGCGTTCAACAGGGCCGATACTGGTTTTGGGATCGCCGATTTGTTCACAAATCGCAACGGATAAACCTTGTCGTAATAATTTCGCGATGTAGGATTCCGCAGCGTGAAACGGCACCCCCGCCATGGGAATGGGTTTACCACCGGATTGGCCGCGTGCGGTGAGCGTGATATCTAACAGACGCGCAACTTGCACCGCGTCGTCATAAAATAATTCGTAAAAATCGCCCATGCGATAAAGCAACAATGTCTCCGGATAATCTGATTTGATCCGGAGATATTGCTGCATCATGGGAGTGTGTTGTTTCAGTTCAGTCACGGGATATTCCTTTCTCAAGCGACCGTCACGCGGTCAGTCCAATTTAGCACGTCGTCATTGCAGCGGTCAGTCCAATTTAGCACGTCGTCATTGCGGCGGTCGGTCCAATTTAGCACGTCGTCATTGCGGCGGTCGGTCCAATTTACAACGTCGTCATTGCGAGCATAGCGAAGCAATCCAGAGAAATTGTCACAGCGTCATTGCGAGCGCGTAGCGAAGCAATCCAGAGAAGTTCCCACAGCGTCATTGCGAGGAGCGCTTTTTGCGACGAAGCAATCCAGAGGTTTTTGCAATATTTTTCTGGATTGCTTCGCTTCGCTCGCAATGACAGCATAGAGGATTTTACTATCTGGTGGGTGATCTAGGCTGCAAACCACCAGCAAGAACTCGAGGAGGAGGTACGCCTACCGTCTTGTCTCCACTGATTGCCTTAAGAAAACTATTCGCAGACACTCGAGATTCTCTATCTTTTAAGGCTGTCTCGCGCTCGCCTTTCACCAGCTTATATCCCTGATATCCTGCACGAAGACCAACCACTATCACCAACATCATGGCGCTCATAATGCTGCCTACTCCGAGCTGATGGAGTCCAGACCCCGGCATGGCATCGTGTACCCACGTTACTTTAGCAGCAACACCTTTGGCCAATGACAAACTGGCAGAAGGAGAATGAAAAAGGTCGCACCCAGCAACGGTCATAAAAGGAGTCATAAAAGGAGCCATAAAACTCGCAAATCGAGCAGCCTTTTCCCTGCCAGACAAGGGCCATGTATCTTCATTACCCATCAACATCTCGGCTAACATCCGAGAAGTACTGACCGGTTGTGGTCCTCTTGACTGTTCAAATCCTGCTGCCATCCTTTGCTCGCTTCGTCGATATTGTTTGCATTGGTTGTAGAGAGACCCTCCCATGTATGCGAGAGCTGCAGCAAAAAGTTCACCATTGAATGAAGCCACGAAGTTGACAAAAGGCGCTATCGCACTTGATACGACGGTGTCATAACCCGAGGCGATGGCCAAACTGGCACCTATGACGAGCACCGCTCCCAGGAACATCAAGCCAATCCCCCCTACCACTTTCCAACCTTTCCAGTGTGAGATTTCGTTATTGAGTTTTTCAGCACGATTGAAATTGTACCCTGGTGTTTTCCCATTAGGAGCACCCGTTTCGTCACACATCCGACGTCGTTTGTTCATGTCATGAGTTGGGTTTTGTGCAATAAACAAATTGGTATAGATTTGCTCGATCAATTTTTTTGTTTGTGATTCATCCAGGCTGTATTCAGTGATCTTATTAGAAATAAGGATGTGCCAATCCAGTAACCACTGATGAGCTATATCTTTGCCGTCGACAGAATCCAAATACTTTTTAAGAGTCTCGTTCGCGTCACGAAGAAGGCGGGATACATCTCCTTCCTCAGGGAAGGGAAAAGTGGTTTCGACGCTTGTGCCTTCGAAATAACCTATCGCATCTCTGTAAACCGCATCCTGTAGCGCTCCGGCTCTTCCAAATGCTTCGGTTTTTTCAAGTAAATTATTTCTACTGTCCATTCTCATTACCTCTTTAAAAAATTAAAATTTTTTCGTTTTTCCCCTGTGTTCTACAACGAGCGTCTGGATCTGTTCTGCTGTCTTGGCCCACTCACTACAGGTTGATTTTGAACAGTCTGGAAAAATTCACATGCATACGTTCGGGATTTCTTATCTGCGGATGATTTGTCCCATTCGTGTTTAAGCATTTTGCCAGCCTGCCACATGGCATGAGCACCTGCCGCTGCAACTAGGAGCATGGAGCCGGTGATACAAGCCCCCGCCAAATTCCCCGCAGAGTTTGGAGCGAATACTATCTTCGTAGCCAACGCTTTCGTCAGTGACAACGTGGCTGATTGCATTTGTAAAGCTTTGCAAAAAAGCATTCCAAAACCAAACAATGCTACCCCATATATCCCATATTTCAATAGCACATGTTTCACACCAAGATCGTTTCTTCGATCAACAGTCATTTCGATCTCGCTACCCGTCTTAACAACTCCCTTCTTTGTGAGTTCTATTTCTCGTTTCCACTGGCGTTCTTTAACAATTTCATACCCTGTCATATAGGCAACCGCAGCAGGTATCGTGAAACCATTAAAGGCCGCGACGCCAGTGACGAAAGATGACACGACACCACCGTAGCCCGATGCGATTGCAAGACTTGCCATTCCGAGTAACAGAACCCCAAAAAGCCCGAGAGCCAGACTAGCTGCTACTTTCCATCCTTTCCAGTGAGAAATGTTTTCATTTAACTGTTGAGCGCGTGTAATACAACGTGCAACATACTCTTGCCGAACAGTCTCCTCCGCTACATCATCGGGAGCGTGAAAAACCTGAGCCATAAACAGATTGCGATAAATTTCCTCTATCAACTCTGCTCGTTGTGAAGCGTCTAGCGTATCGTTTTCCATCCGATTGGCTATGCTGTCATACCACGCTTTTAAGCGCGGACAAACCAAACCTTCAGCTCCTTGATGAGCGAGATACGACTGAAGACTAGTCTTTGCTCGAATAAGATCATCCAGCGTAGAAGGCGGCTGGGTGGCAAATGGATTATCTGTCGATTGACCTAACAGATAAGGGACTACCTGGTTTTTATAAAACTCATCGTCGCTGAGCCTCACCCCGTCTTTATGATTTTCAGTCACCTTGATTTGTGCATTGATCCAGTTAAATAAGGGTTGCTGAGCATCATTCGGTTCACGCGAAACAAGTTCAATAGGGCCTGGCACTCTCATTACCTCTTTAAAAATTAAAAAATTCTTTGCTATTCTATTGACCTATCCTTAAGGAATCCTTAAAACAATTAAACTCATATACAATTAGCACGCCTTCCTCCGCAGGGGGAAGGCGTGCTAAGCCATTTTGTCATACACAAAGGTAAATAATATGATTAATCAACTGGCACTCACACTCAGTCACCAACTCAAAAAACGCGGATGGAAATTAGTCACCGCAGAATCCTGCACAGGTGGAGGTTTAGCGTATTTCATCACTGAAATCCCTGGAAGTTCCGATTGGTTTGAGCGGGGATTTGTGACTTACAGCAACGCAGCCAAAAAAGAATTGCTAGGCGTGCGCGCGGAAACACTCGATCAATACGGCGCAGTGAGCCAACAAACCGCTCATGAAATGGCCGAGGGAGCATTAAAACACAGTGATGCGCAAATCAGTATTGCGATTACTGGGATTGCTGGCCCGACTGGAGGATCACTCGAAAAACCCGTTGGAATGGTTTGGTTTGGGTTTGCAGGAATCGAGATGGCTACTGTGACAGAGGTTCAGCATTTTGCAGGTGACCGCCACGCGGTGCGTGAGCGGTCGATTCAGTTTGCGTTGGAGCGATTGATTAAGTGAGGCGGTAGGCACGCTTCGCTTTGCCCACCCTACATTCTTTATTTTTTTACGACTGGGCGGCGCCTCGGCCTAATCGTTTTTCAACAACAGGCTCAAGAGCAACAACCCAAGATGGGCTCCCTTCTTGTAAAAGATCCTCATGTTTATTTTTCACTGCCTCAAACAAACGATTCGCACTCGATCGAAGTTTTCTATCTCCCCACCATTTATCGTACAACTCTCTCTTAACCATCTTAGCGCCCTGGTAAAAAGCATGACCGCCTGCTAGTACAACCATGAGCATCGCTACCGTAATACCCGATGCGGGAAGATTGCCGCCCAGCGGAGTTATCTTGTTAAGAATGACGCCGGTAGAAAGATCTTTGGAGAGAGACAACGTGGCAGACTGCATAGGCGTCGCGCTGGGAGCAATAAAACCCAGCACCACACCAAAAAGAGTAACTAAAGCGGTGTCGCGACCATACTGCCGACAGAGAGTTTTTTTAACTTCACGACGTATGCCGTCTTTAGTTGCAAGCTCTTTCTCTTCTCGTATGTTTTCGCGCTTCAACTGCTTATGTTGAAGAACTCCATACGTCAACAGATACGCAACAGATACCAGTAAAGCTCCGCCGTTAAATGAAGCCGCTACTGCCACAAGAGGCGGCAACGCAACACCATAACTTAAGGCGATTGCAGCACCAGCAACCCCCACCAATGCCAGTGCCAATATCATGAGACCCACACCCGCAAAAACTTTCCATCCTTTCCAGTGGGAGATTTTTTTGTTCAATGCGGAAGCTCGTTGAATATTACACAAATATTTCGGGGGATCAGATTCGAAATCAACTCTATGGTGCTTGGCCTTTGTGTTCGCTGGACACTCTGGATTCTGCGCGATGAACAGCATGGTATAAATTTCTTCTACCAACAGCTTTGTTTGTGAAGGGTCCAAAGTATCATTTTTCATTCGGTTGGAAAGAAGCGCATGCCATGTTTTTAAATTATTGTAAATGAAATCGGGTGCTTCTTTTTTTTGGTTCAATCTTTTTTCAGTAAAACTGAGATACACTTCAAGCGTTCTTTTTGCGCGGCAAAGGGTTTCATATGGGGAATGGTCTTCACATTTCTTATCAATGATCCGGCTCGGGTCGAGTGGGTATCTGCCCTTCGCCTGAGTTTCGACACCCAGTAGATACGGAAGCATTTTTTGATAAGTCTCATCCTCATACTTTCGACCTTTCTCATCCTTGAGATCGCCGACTCGTTCATATACTAGGTTTGTATACGGGATTTCTGCGAACTTAATAGTTAGCTCTGCTTCTACCAACGTATAGGTTTCAGTAGAAACCTCGTGGATATCCGTTCGAGGTGATGCCATTTTATTTTTCTCTCTCTAAAAATTGTTTATCTGCCCACGACGGGGGGCCGGATCGAAGAAAAAGAGGACGAAGAATGTTGTTTGTCCTCTTTAACTTCCCCTCCGTTAGCTAGCGTCACAAAATTAGCCGACGCCTCTCGAATCTCTGCACTTTTGCATTTTTTGTCATACAATTCTTTTTTGAGCCCTGCACAGCCTTTAAAGAAAGCATGAATACCCGTCAGACCCACGATGCCTAGAGCGCCACCGATAGCACCGACTTTATTCACACTCGCCACTGAAACAGTCTTGTCGAGCGTCGCTTTCAAAGAAACATCTTTTGATAATGATAAAGCAGCAGATTGGATGCCCCACTTATAAAGAAGACTACCGATGATAGTACCTGTAGCGGCACCCACTACAGGGGTCCCTACAACATATCCCAGAAGAAGATTCCCAGTAGCATAGCTTGTTGTCTCGTTTTTAGTTTTTTTGTACGCAGCCGCCATGTCGTTGTATTGCCGATCTCTGTTAAATTGTATGCGTAGCTCATTCGCTATATACAAACCAGCCACTATCGTTGCTTCTCCACTCACTGAAGCCATCAACGCCCAGACAGGCCCTAATACCACACCAAAACCCGAAGCAATTGCACAACCCGCCGAAGTCGCCATGAAAGCCCCTAAGAACATACGGCAAAGACTGGCTGCGACCTTCCAGGCACTCCAGTTAAATACTTCGTTATTTAATTGCTCGACGCGCTGGATATTGCTGGGCCTAATAATTTTTTTGTCATCATCAGAGAGCCTGCTGATTTCATTTTGCGAACACCCCGGATATCCCGCAATAAACAACATCGTATAAATTTGTTCTATCAATTTTATTTTTTGCGCATCATCCAGAGTACTTTTGTCTTGGATTCTAGGATCGATTGCTTGGTGCCAAAGACGCAAATGCTTATCAGTCTTCTCCCTAAACTGTGGTGCACCAGACTGTCCTATGTTTTTTCGGTTCAAATAAGCGTCGAGAGTCCAATTAGCGTTTTCAAGAGCAGTATCTACACTTCCATTCCTGTATTTTATAATCAAATCACGCCACTCAGGTGGGTTAGCATCATGATCACCAATCAGGTAAGGTAGGAAGGCTTTATAAACTACATCACGCTCCGCCTCAGGGCTGAGCAACGCCCTGTCTCTAGAAAATCCACTACTACTCATTTCATTTTCTCCTTCTTTTGATCTGTTTTAGTCAACTCATTTAAAATCCGACTTTTTTGTTGCTTTAGCGAGTTGGTCCTGAGCCTAGGCGGAGGGGGCGGCCCGATACAGCAGATGATCCGCTCTGCGAAGCTGGTTGAGGTGCAACCGCATCAAAGAACGTAGATCCAAGAGCCCGAACCTTCTGATCATCTCGGCATTTGTTCCACGCTTCCCTTTTTATCATCGTGAAACCCTGGTATATGGCATGAATACCTGCGCCTCCAACCATGAGCATCAGGGTAGTGATACCCGCTGCTCCGAGATTGCCCCAGTTCAACGCAGCCTCTCCCAGGGTAACCTTTGCCTTAGTCGACGAGATACTCCCCAGAGACAAACTAGCCGATTTCATGCTTGGGATTTGCTTGATAAGACCAGAAGCAACAATACTTAAACCACTCCCGATCGATGCCCCTACAGCTATAGCTATGTCACGACCATACTGGTTGCAAAGACCTTTGTTGATTGCCTTATCGCTACTAACCACCGCTGGATTTTGTGAGCAAGACTTTTTTTCTACTTCTCTTATTGCTTCTTGCTTCCATTGGGATTTTTTAGCTTTCGCGTACCCAAACATATATACAAGCGCCCCGATGACAGCCGCACCATTCCATGAAGCCATCGTCGCGAAGAAAGGCGGTAATGGAACATCATAACCCGATGCGATTGAAACACCCGCCACGATGACCAATGGAATTCCAACGAGGAATATGAGACCCAAACCTGCTGCGATTTTCCATCCCTTCCAAGTGGAGGTTTTCTCATTCAACTGTCGAGCACGATCCATGAGAAAAGCATCAGGAGAACCAATAGCCTTTGTAATAGCCTCTTGCGATATGTTTTGTTTGCCTTTGCAGTCATAAACGTGCGCTATGGTCAGGTTGGTATAGATGAGCTGTACCAACTCTCCTCTTTGCGTTTCGTTCAAAGTATTATTGTCAATCCGAGAGCTTATCCCATCGGACCAACTCCTTAAAGAATTATGAACAGAATCATGCACGGCTAAATGAGCATTCAGATATCTATCAAGACGATATTTCGCTTGTAAAAGCTCCTGATATGTAAATGAGCGAGGACAAGGCCGGGCTTTTTCCGCATCAAGGAAAGGATTTATTGTGTACGGATTAGTCTGGAACAGAAAAGGCAATACTTTTGCTTTATAAAACTGAGTGTCAGCTAATTCATCTGTCGCTGCCCTAGTAACTGCAGCAAGCAGAAGGTTAGCTGAAACGCTGAGAGAACCATCAGTAGCACTACTGTTCATGAAGCTTGAGCTTGTTGAGGACCTGCTGCTTCCTGAGGGACTGTCTCGGTGAGCTGCATCCCCCAAGCTGTTATTTGTCATATCTTTTGGGTCCCGTTCATCACTCTCTGAGGAGGACTGCTCTTCTTCATCTTGACCTGAGCCTGAGAAGGGAACCCATCCTTGGGAAGCATGCAGCTGAGCGTCCCGAGCAGACGTTGCTGTATTCTGTTCTGCCGAAGACTCCAGCCGCTCTAACAGAGTTGAACCCCCTAGTGGTGTCTGTCTACTAGCTTGTTTTTGCTGATCTTTGGCTGTTCCTAGCGAACTGTCTTTCCTAGCATCATCACCCAGCAAATCTCCAAAATTTCCTGACTGCATCGCATCACCACTAAATGGAACGTCTGAGAGAAACGATTCATCTGGGAATAAAGAAGACGCTGTCGTGGGAGGCGTGCTCGAAGCAAGAGGAGGATTTGGGGAAGAGCTAGAGCTAGAACCACCCGTTGTTACCCGGTTCTTCTTTAGGGGAACTGGTGGGGGAGTAACAGCTGCTGTAGTAGTCCCTAGGGAGAACCCCGTAACTGTCGTAACAAATGCTCCCTGATCTGGCTGCGGCGCAGTAGTTGCTTGCACTTTTTCTTCTGGCCGAGCTGATGAGCTATCTCTGCCTATTGTTTTTGTTTTTGGTTTATTTCTTTTATCGTTTGTATCTTGTTTATCTCTTAAACGTCTCAACATCTTAACTACCCCCTTTAAACCTTATGTGACTAATGAAAAATAAAATGTTTTCTATTCTATCTGATTAATTCTTAAGAAATCCTTAACGCGCGCTATGTTTTCATGGCCCTGCCATCAATTCGTGTCGATTCCTCAGCTATTTCCCCTTCCGTGGAGAGAACTTTCCCGACGCACCTACCTGAACTGGATCTGGATCTGGAGCTGGATCTGTAACTTCCCTAAGAAACCCCAACCCAAGACGCCGAACTTTTCTATCGTTCCAGGCATCACTAAATATCAGCATCAAACCTCGGCGGATGGCATCAGTACCCGCACCTGCAACTGCGAGCATCAGAGCGGTAATACCTGCCACGCCCACATTGCCCCCAGTGAGCACTTTGTCTCCCAGTGCAACCGATGCCTTGGCTTTGGCCGACCAGATATCTCCCATGGACAAGCTAGCCGATTGAATACTGGGTACGACCCCTTTGATAAAACTAGTCCCCACAGCAGCCGCACCGCCGATCAGCGGAGTCGCTACAATCGCCGAAGTGATTGTCTTATGATTTGAAAGATATTCTTTAATTCTCTGAGTGGTAGGCGTGAGCGGTATAACCTTCCCCCCCGAGGTCAATTGTTCTTGGCTATCTTCTCTCTTCCATTGTTGTTTCTTGCAATATGCCAGCCCCATCATGTAGGCAATCGCCCCGAGGACAGCTCCACTATTCCACGAAACCATTGTTGTGAAGAAAGGTGCTAATGGAAGACCATAACCCGATGCGATGGAAGCACCCGCCACTACAACCAAGGGGATTCCAACGAGAAAAATAAGACCAAGACCGGCTGCGATTTTCCACCCCCTCCAGCTGGAGGTTTTCTCATTCAACAGTTGAGTACCTTTCATGAGCGGAGTAGGAGTATCAGAAGAACCAATAATCCTATTAATTTCCGCCTGACGGGACTCTCTGGATTCATGAAGTAGCGCTATGGTCAAGTTGCGGTAGATGAGCTCTACCAATACTGCTCTTTGTAACTTATCCAGATTGCCCTCAGCAATCCGAGGGGCTATTGCATCGGACCATTGCCGCAAACTCTTACAAACAGCTGATTCGTTGTCGCGAGAAGGACCTAGACACGCCACAAGAGTTTTTTGTGCTATAAGAAGGTGGCCATGGTCTGCACGGAGATAGGTGATTTCTGCGACACTTCCTCCAGGAGGAAAGTCAACTTTTTTGAAGGGATTCGAAGCGTTCGGTTGATCAACAATCGATAACAGATACGGGAATGCCCCCAGTTCATAGAATACATCGTGTGCATTAGCCGCCATCAAGACAGGTCGAATTTTCGCCTGGATTTCCTCAGCTAAAGTAAGTTTCTTCTTAGGCTCCTCTTGCACTCTTGGATCCAATTCATCAAGAGCAGAGGAACTCTCCTGAGAGTTAGGCAAATCAAAATCATCGTCCGTAGGCTCTCCGTTAGGCCACACTTCCTCTACCTCATGCTCAAACTTTCGTTGAAATCCGTACCCCACAGGGTTATAACCTTCGCCGCTTTCGGGGCGCTGTCTAGTGTCCATCGTCCACCTCTTTAATCATAAACACAGTTAAAAAATACAATTTTTCCTATTGTTAACGCCTATTTTCAGAATTGTTGCGCTGTGCATCACAATTTAAGCCTGCTACACCAGCCTTGGTTTTTTTGCTGTGCAACAACATCAGGTGCAGCCACCTTAAAAAATTCAGATCCATGCCCTCGAGTCTTTGCATCTTCGTTGCATTTATTCCATTGGTTTTTCACCATCCTGCCGCCTTTCCGCACAGCACGCACACCCACGCCCGCAACCAGTAACATAAGGGCATGGATACCCGCTGCTGCAAAATTCTTGCCAACAGCTGCGGAGTCGAGAGAGTAAGGAGGAAATACATTAGTCGTTGACGCTTTGACTGAGCAGTTTTTTCCCAGCGACAAAGTGGCAGACTGGATCACATTGAACGCCGCAAAAACCACAGACACGATGCCGCCAATCACGCACACACCAGCTTCGGCCATACCGCGCCCAAGAGATTGTTGGATCGCGGCGTCGCTACCACCACCATTCACTTCTTTCCGTTTATTTTCTTGATGCGATTTCCGGCACTGAGCCATATTACATCCGATCAGATACAACACGGCTGCACCCACCGCTCCGCCATTCCATGAAGCAATAGCCATCGCCCAAACCGGTAATGCAGCACCATAACTCGCAGCGATTGAAAGACCCGCCACTCCGATCATGGCAAGCCCCAAGATCCCGACACAAATACCTGCTACGACTTTCCATCCATTCCAGTAGGAAATATTCTCATTTAATTTTACGGCACGATCGATACAATCCGGTCGCATATAGCTCTGCACAGTATTCTCAGACTTCTGCTTTGTCTTCCAGTCATGAACCAGCGCAATGGTCAGGTTGGTATAAATCAACTCGATCAATTCCGCTCTTTGCGAAACGTTCAGAGAATCCGGTGTGATCCGGTGGGATATGCCCCGGTACCAAAGTTTTAAGTTAGAGAGAATAGAATTAGGGGTGAAGGCTTGTCGATTCTGCTTTTCCTCATTTGCAAGATAGACTCCAAGAGCGCAGTTGGCTTGGAGAAGATTTTGATAAGATGAATCGTTTTCAGAGATCAAAATCTCAGGAGAAGGAGTGTGCTTAGCCTCTTTATCGAGCAAGCTGCCCAGAATTATAGTCTTGTAAAAATGATTATTTCTGAGCCCGTCTATCCCATCTAATCTGTTCGTGAGACTCTCCCAAAGTTGGGGATCAACACCAGCTGGGGGCTCTGCGTCCGGTTCTACTACTGATATTGGCGGCGGTAGGTCTGGAAGGAGCCGAGGTACCCCATCAGCTTCAGGAGCCGCCCCTAACACACTTGGTAATCCTGATGAAGAGTCCGCGATCGGTCTCGGAGAAAGAGCAAGAGGAACTGGTGACTGGTCTCGAGAGGGGGGATCACTAACAGTTACCTGCGGAGATTCGCTGGAAACACTAGAACCTGCAGCCGCTGGCTGCGCCAAAACTGAACTTTCAGGTTCAGGAGAAGACGCAGGTGATGACGACACCGAAGAAGAAACAGGTGACGGCGGCGAAGAAGAAGCATCGTCTTTCTGCTCTACCCCTGTAAATGATTTACGAGGCTCTAAGTCAGCAACTTTAAGTGGATCGGTCTGAGAAGAAGCAGCTAGCTGCTTCTTCTGTTCATCGGCAGCCCCCCACTCCGCTCTTACCTTTTCGCCAGAAGTGCCTTTCGGTTGAAGAGGCTTTTTTACACGCCTAATAACCGTAACTGTTGTTTGATCTGTTGGCTTAGCTTCTGGTTTAGCTTCTGGTTTAGCTTCTGGTTCATCTTTTGCTGGAGAGCGCTTTTTGTGCTTAACCCCCAATAATGGTTGTAGGTTTGAAGAATTGTCTTCTTGATCTTTTGGTTGATCTTTTGATTGATCTTTTGATTGATCTTTTGGTTCATCTTTTGGTGATTTTTTTGGTTGTTGCTCTCTTTGTTCTGGGAGTAATTCTGCTTGTTCTGCTGCTGCTCGTAGTCTTGCTTCTTCGCTTTTTTTTGCTTCTTCTTGTAGCGCTTTTTTCAGAGCTGCCTGGCGTGCTTGTGCTTGTTCTTGTTCTTGTTTCTGAGCTTTTGCTGCTGCTTGTTCGGCTGCTGCTTCAGCTGCTTCAGCTGCTTCAGCTGCTTCATGCTGTGCTTCTAGCATCGCTGCCGCCTCTGTATCCCCGCCAAATCCATCCCCCGCATCCCCAACAAAATAACTCCGCATCCCGCCACCCCCTCTAACTCGTTATCCAGCTAATAAAAAATAAATTTTTCCCTATTCTATTGATTAATCCTTAAGAAATCCTTAAATCCCCGCCTGTCATGCCAACATATTTTTCACTGCTGCCCGCTGAAATGACCTCCCCCTATGCGTCGTCCCGCGGCTGAAACAGGAGCGACGCATAGGCAGAAGATATGAAAAACACTTGCATCAAAAAGGCACCTCACGCAGACTAGGACGCTGATCCACACACGCTTCACCTACCCCGCGCATTCCCTCTTCAATCCAATTTTTTTAATTAATAGAAGGACACTCACAATGGAAGAAAACAAGAAAAAAGCCCTCGGCGCCGCGTTAAGCCAAATCGAACGCCAATTCGGCAAAGGCTCCGTTATGCGTTTGGGCGATTCAACTATCGAGCGCGACCTCGAAGTGGTTTCAACCGGTTCGCTCACCTTGGACATTGCACTTGGCGTCGGCGGATTGCCACGTGGTCGTATCGTCGAAATTTACGGTCCTGAATCATCTGGTAAAACAACGCTGACTTTACAAGTCATTGCCGCTTGTCAGAGACAAGGTGGCACAGCTGCATTTGTCGATGCGGAACATGCGCTCGATCCTGCATATGCTAAACGCTTGGGCGTTAATGTCGATGAATTATTGATTTCACAACCGGATACCGGCGAACAAGCGCTCGAAATTACTGATATGTTAGTCCGATCCAGCGCTGTCGATGTCGTGATTATCGACTCCGTTGCTGCACTCACCCCCAAAGCAGAAATCGAGGGCGAGATGGGCGATTCGCACATGGGCTTGCAAGCACGTCTCATGTCACAAGCGTTACGCAAACTCACCGCCAATATCAAACGCTCTAACACCTTAGTCATTTTCATCAATCAAATTCGTATGAAAATTGGCGTGATGTTTGGGAATCCTGAAACAACGACAGGCGGAAACGCATTGAAGTTTTACGCGTCGGTTCGTTTAGATATTCGTCGTGTGGGGAGTGTTAAAAATGGCGATGAAATTATTGGCAGTGAAACGCGCGTGAAAGTGGTTAAAAACAAAGTGGCTCCTCCGTTCAAACAGGCTGAGTTTGATATTTTGTATAACGAAGGGATTTCGCGCGAAGGTGAAATTCTTGAATTGGGTGTGCTGCATCAACTCGTTGATAAAGCCGGTGCATGGTTCAGTTATAAAAATCAGCGCATTGGTCAGGGCAAAGATAATGCTCGTATTTTCCTGAAAGAACACCCTGAGATGGCTCAAGAGCTGGAAAGCCAAATTCGTGCAAAATGTTTGACGACAGTGGCTAAAACGAAAAAAGCGCAAGAAGAAATGGAAGCTGAGGAAGAAGTTGTTTGATGAGTGATTTAAAAGAAATCCGGCGTGCTGCAATGAATTTTTTAGCACGCCGCGATCATTCTGAAGTAGAACTTTCCCGCAAATTACGCCGAAAAAAATTTGCGGATGAATTGATTCAATCTGTGATTCAGGCTCTCACTCAGGAAAATCTGTTAAGTCAGGATCGGTTTGTTGAAAATTATATTCATTTTCGCCGCGCGAAAGGATGGGGACCGTTGCGGATTCAAGCCGAATTAATGGAACGTGGGATTCATCAAGAACTCATCGATCGATACGTCAAGATTACCGATAAAACATGGTTTTCTGAAGTTCGCATGGTTTGGCAAAAACGTTTTAAAAATGAAGCTCCGCAGGATTTTAAATCCCGCGCAAAACAGATGCGTTTTTTGTATTCGCGCGGGTTTACGTCGGAGCAGATTGAGAGTGTTTTTTAAGAGCTCCGATTGGCGGCACGCCTTCCCACTCCGGGGGAAGGCGTGCTAAGCAATTTTGTTGTTCGCTCGGGGGTTTACTTCGGAGCAGATTGAGAGTGTTTTTTACCTGCTGTTTCTCCTGCTGCTTGGTGTGGTGCTGCTTGGTGAGCCTACTAATCTCTTAGGAGCAGAACTCGCTGCAACCTGCGGCTGAGGCAACCGTACTTCGTCTCGAACCGTTCTGAAGAAAGCCGATGAATGGGCTTGAGCTCTTTTGTCTTCCTGCGCTTTATCATATTCCCCTTTGAGCATTTTGAAGCCTTGGTATATAGCATGAAGACCTACCGATCCAAGCAAGAGCATCGAGGCAGTAATGCCAAGCGCTCCAGTATTCATTGAACCTGCAGAGATCGTCGCTTTCGTTGAAACACCCGGTGATAAGGACAAGGCAGCAGATGCCATGCTTTGATCTACCTGCGTCATGAACAAGGCAGAAAATAAACTGCCGACAAGAGCAAGCGTAGGGGGATACCGATTCTCCCAAATATGGTCCCCAAGATTTCGTTGGATAACAGCAGTACTGGCTGTCTTTTTAGTAACGGTCGGAGCTTTTTCCTCATCGTCTAATTCTAAATTTTCTTCTGAAAAACTTACTAATTCTACCTGTGCGGTTCTCCTAAGCTCTTCTCGCTGCAACTGCCGATGCTTGAGATATCCATATCCCGCCAGATATGCAACCGCTCCCATGAGAAATTCGCCATTAAATGCAGTCAGGAAAAGTGGCAGTGCCGCACCATAACTTGATGCGATGGCAAAACCCATCACTGCAAGAAATACGCTTCCCAAGACGATGAGACCCAAACCCGCTGCGACATTCCATCCGCTCCAGTGGGAAATGTTGTCATTCAATATTGCAGCCTCGTCAATAAGATAATTGCTAATACACTCCTGCTTTAGGACATCAGATATCTTAGATTCGGGAGCGTGAACAATCTGGGCCATCACCAAGTTGATATGGATTTGGGACATCAAATTTCCTATTTGTGAATCACTCAGGGTATGATTATTCATCCGATGGAATATTTCGCTGTGCCAGTCCATTAACGCGGTGAAAACACTGTCATGAGGAATATCCGCCGACTGCAAATACGCTTCAAGGCTTTTCATCGCTTGAACAAGGTCAGCATAGGATGGGGGTGGAAGCTGAGTAGAGCCGTTATCACCACAGAAAACCCGTAGCAAAAATAAGTCTCCAACCCTCCTTACGTAATAAGGATCGTTCTTGAGAGCCGGCACGTTTTTGAGTTGCCTCGTGAGCTCTTCATTAAGTATCTTGTCTTCTTCTGATTCTTCTTCTGATTCTTCTTCTGATTCTTCTTTTTTTAATTCTGCGGAATCAGGTAATTGATCACTTTCTAAGTCTTCACGACCTAAGTCTTCACGACTGTTTGAACTTTGACCATCTCTTGAACCAGACATCTTACTACCCCCTCAACCGTATTGTGACTCATGAAAAATAAAATTTTCCCTATTCTACCGATCAATTCTTAAGGAATCCTTAAAACACTTGCATCGAAAGAATCCCTCGCGCAGACTAGCAAGTTTTATTGTCGCAGCGTCATGACACCCACTGCCATTAAGTTAAGAGATTTGCACGGCGGCCTCTATTCAGAGCGTCGCGGGATGACGCTCCGATAGAGGCCGTACGAAGCGCTCACGGAGATGACATCTTTCTTAACTTAATGACAGTGATCATAACGCCGCCGATAGTTTTTATGGATTATGCACATGACCCTAAGCGCCAACAAAATCCGCAGCTTATTTTTAAATTATTTTCGAGACCACGGTCACGAAATCATCCCCGGCAGTTCGTTAATTCCCCATAACGATCCCACCTTACTGTTCACCAATGCCGGCATGGTGCAATTCAAAGACGTTTTTCTCGGAAAAGAAAAACGTCCCTACCAACGCGCAACCACTTCGCAACCCTGTGTCCGCGCGGGTGGCAAACACAACGATTTAGAAAACGTCGGTTACACCGCACGTCACCACACTTTTTTTGAAATGCTCGGCAATTTCAGTTTCGGTGATTATTTCAAACGCGAAGCGATTCAACTCGCCTGGAATTTTTTGACGAACGTATTGCATCTTCCCACAGAAAAACTCTGGATCACCGTGTATCAAGACGACAATGAAACCGCAGATATTTGGCTAAACGAAATCAAAATCGATCCGAACCAATTTTCACGCTGCGGTGAACACAGTAATTTTTGGTCGATGGGCCCGACAGGTCCTTGCGGTTCTTGCACCGAAATTTTTTATGATCATGGTGAACATATCGCAGGCGGCCCGCCCGGTACGCCCGAAGAAGATGGCGATCGCTACGTAGAAATCTGGAATTTAGTTTTCATGCAATACGATCGCGCAGCCGATGGTTCTCTCACGCCTTTGTCTAAACCCTCTGTGGATACCGGCATGGGATTAGAACGTCTCGCAGCTGTGATGCAAGGCGTTCACAATAATTACGACACGGATCTCTTTCGACCTTTAATTCAAGCCGCCGCTCAATTAACTTCGACAAAAGATTTATCGAATATTTCATTGCGCGTCATCGCCGATCATATTCGTTCGTGTTCTTTTTTAATTACCGACGGCGTCACTCCTTCCAATGAAGGGCGCGGTTATGTATTGCGCCGCATTATTCGTCGCGCACTTCGTCATGGACATCAACTCGGTTTGCACGAACCGTTTTTTTTCCAATTAGTGCAACCGCTCGTCACTGAAATGGGTGAAGCGTATCCTGCTTTACGCAACGCGCAATCGCACATCGAAAAAATATTGCGTCAAGAAGAAGAACAATTTCGTTTAACACTGTCTCAAGGATTAAAATTATTTGAGCAAGCCGTCAGTGAATTAAAAGGAACTGTGATTCCAGGCACAACCGTATTTAAACTCTATGATACTTACGGATTCCCAGTCGATTTAACAGCCGACATCGCGCGTGAACGTCATTTGCAATTGGATTTAGAAGGATTTGAAACAGCGATGACGCAACAACGTGAACGTTCACGCCAAGCCAGTCAATTCGAAATCACACATTCTGCTGCACAAATCGATGCATCCACGGAATTTTTAGGTTATGAAAAAAACTTGCGTGGGAATGGAAAAATAATTGCGCTGTATCGCGAAGGAAAACCCGTCGATACGTTAAACAAGGGCGACAAAGGTTCTATTGTGTTAGATCGCACGCCTTTTTATGCAGAATCCGGCGGGCAAATAGGCGATCAAGGTCAATTGAGTGTGAATGAAAATATCTTTCACGTGAGCGATACCCAAAAACACGGATCTGCAATTATTCATGTCGGTCATGTGGAAAAAGGCCGTTTAGATTTACATGAAAATGTTTTAGCTGAAGTCGATGCGAAACGCCGCGCGGCGACTGTACTCAATCATACTGCGACGCATTTATTGCATATGGTATTGCGTCAAACACTCGGCGAACATGTTTTACAAAAAGGATCTCTGGTTGAACCCGAACGATTACGTTTTGATTTTTCACATTCAATGCCTTTGACAATCGAAGAATTGAAATCGATTGAACAACGCGTTAATCAGGAAATTCGCTCGAACCATGAAGCCGTCGTACGTATTACCTCACCTGCTGAAGCACTAGAAAGCGGCGCGATGGGATTATTCGAAGATAAATACGGTGATGAAGTGCGCGTCATTCGATTTGGTGATTCGGTGGAATTATGCGGTGGAACGCACGCGCATCACACAGGCGATGTCGGGATTTTTAAAATCACATCTGAATCCGGCGTGGCTGCAGGAATTCGTCGCATTGAAGCTGTCACGGGTGAAGGCGCGTTGCAATGGATCGATAAACGCGAAAAAGAATGCAAACAACAACTGCAACAATCGGATGAAAAAATTCGCTTGCTAGAAAAACAACTCGAACAATTAAAAGAAAAACTCAGCAATACGTTGAGCCAGGATTTAATGTCGCAAGTGAAGGAAATAAATGGTGTTAAAATTCTGACTGCGAAATTGGAAGGGATCGATACGAAATCGTTACGCAATACGGTCGATCAATTAAAAAATAAATTAGGCAGCGCGGTGATTGCACTGGCGATTGTCAACGAAGGGAAAGTCAGTGTCATCGTGGGCGTGACGCCGGATTATGTGGATCGCATTAAAGCGGGTGAACTTGTTAATATGATCGCGATGCAAGTGGGTGGAAAAGGCGGCGGACGCGCGGATATGGCAGAAGCCGGTGGAAATCAGCCAGAAAACTTGAATGAAGCGCTGGAATCTGTGTATAACTGGGTAAAAGAGAAAATGTAGGGTGGATTAGGTGCGTTTTTTGCACCGTAATCCACCAAGAAGAATATAAAGTTGGTGGATTACGGTGCAAAAAACGCACCTAATCCACCCTACAATAGGAAAAAATCATGGCACTTATCGTACAAAAATACGGCGGCAGTTCCGTTGGCACCTTGGATCGCATTCAGCATGTTGCGTCTAAAATTATTAAAACAAAACAACAAGGGCATGATGTAGTTGTCGTGGTATCAGCCATGCAAGGTGAAACAGATCGATTAATTCAACTCGCACACGCGCTCACGCACGAACCGGATCCACGTGAATATGATGTGTTAGTCGCAACCGGCGAACAAGTTTCGATGTCATTGCTCGCAATGGCTTTAAATTCAAAAAATCATCGCGCACGTTCGTATACGAGTTTGCAACTCGGTATTCATACCGATGATGCGCACACCAAAGCCCGTATTTTAGAAGTCAAAACCAATAAAATTCATGATGATTTATCCGCAGGACACATTGTGATCGTCGCAGGATTTCAGGGAATGAATGCGCGAGGTGATATTACAACATTAGGTCGTGGTGGATCAGACACAACCGCTGTTGCACTTGCTGTCGCTCTCAAAGCCGATGAATGTCAAATTTACACCGATGTGGATGGAGTTTATACGACGGATCCGCACTTATTGCCCGAAGCAAGCTTGTTACCCCAAATCAGTTTTGAAGAAATGCTGGAAATGGCAAGCCTGGGCGCCAAAGTCTTGCAAATGCGCTCGGTTGAATTAGCGAGCAAACACAATATTCCGATCCGAGTATTGTCTACCTTTACCGATAACCCGGGCACACTGGTCACACTAGAGGAAAAAGTCATGCAAAAACGTCTCGTCTCAGGAATTGCATTCAGTCGTGAAGAAGCCTTGTTTTCACTGGTAGGCGTTCCGAATCGTATGGGTATCGAAGGCCATATTTTAGGCCAAATCAGTCAGGCCAATATTGAAGTGGATATGATCGCGCAAAGCACTTCAGACAAACAAACGACTGATTTTACATTTACGGTACAACGCAAAGATCAGGCAAAAACGCTGGAAATCGTGGAAAAATTAGCGAAAGAGCTCGGCGCAGCGTCTGTCAAAAATCATCCTCATGTTGCCAAACTGTCTTTGGTGGGAGTCGGAATGCGTTCGCATTCGGGTGTGGCGACTACGATGTTTAATGCGTTGGGCCGTGATGAAATCACGATTCTCATGATTACCACTTCGGATATTAAAATTTCCGTGATGATTGACGAATCTCTGCTGGAAAAAGGCGTACGTGCAGTTCATGAGGCGTTTGAGCTTGATAAGCAGATAACTAAAAGTCACATAGAAGCATAAATTTAGAAAATCTTGTTTGCAGAAACCCATTATATTGTTTACCATTGCTGACCTGAAATGCTGGCAAATACCTGCGTTTCAGAGAATGTTTGAATTATGTAGGGAATAAGATACATAAAATAAGGTAGTTTAAAGGAGATGGACAATGCTCATATTAACACGACGGGTGGGGGAAACATTAATCATCGGCGACGATGTTGTTGTAACCGTACTGGGTATCAAAGGTAACCAGGTGCGTATCGGTATTAATGCGCCCAAAGATGTGTCTGTACACCGTGAAGAAATATATCAACGAATTCAGCAAGAAAAGAATACGACAGCAACTGCTGCAGAGCCCGCAAAAGAGAAAAAAGAAAAGAAAAGCTCATCTGATGAATAGTTAGAGTCACACGATTGCTACACATAGGAGAGATGGCCGAGAGGCTGAAGGCGCTCCCCTGCTAAGGGAGTATGGGGGCTTAAACCTCCATCGAGGGTTCGAATCCCTCTCTCTCCGCCATACCCCATATCCAAAAATATCGAAATCAAAAACCCGTGTCATTGCGAGCGTAGCGAAGCAATCCAGGGGAACTTTGCAATGTTTTTTCTGGATTGCTTCGTCGCAAAAAGCGCTCCTCGCAATGACAAGCTACGCTCACCGACAAGTAGCGCGTTTTCAGAAACAACCACCTACAAAACAATTGCCTCTCTGCTGCTTTTTATATAAGCTAGCCGCTCTTCATTTTGTGATGAATCATTTTAATCTCAGTGTGCGCCCGTAGCTCAGTTGGATAGAGTACCTGGCTACGAACTAGGGGGTCGGGAGTTCGAATCTCTCCGGGCGCGCCAACCTTTGTATAGATGCGCCCGTAGCTCAGTTGGATAGAGTATCTGGCTTCGAACCAGGTGGTCGGGAGTTCGAATCTCTCCGGGCGCGCCACTCTTCTGCATTTTTACAGCGAAGCACAACAGAGCCGCGACCGTCAGGGAACGTCACAAGCCTAAAAACAACAGCAGCGCCAAGAAAACGACTGAGCCGCGACCGTCAGGGAACGTCACAAGCCTAAAAAAAACAACAGCAGCGCCAAGAAAACGACTGAGCCGCGACCGTCAGGGAGCGTCACAAGCCTAAAAAAACAACAGCAGCGCCAAGAAAACGACTGAGCCGCGACCGTGAGGGAGCGTCACAAGCCTAAAAAAACAACAGCAGCGCCAAGAAAACGACTGAGCCGCGACCGTCAGGGAGCGTCACAAGCCTAAAAAAACAACAGCAGCACCAAGAAAACGACTGAGCCGCGACCGTCAGGGAGCGTCACAAGCCTAAAAAAAACAACAGCAGCGCCAAGAAAACGACTGAGCCGCGACCGTCAGGGAGCGTCACAAGCCTAAAAAAAACAACAGCAGCGCCAAGAAAACGACTGAGCCGCGACCGTGAGGGAGCGTCACAGGCGTTGAATTGTCATCTCAAAATCTTCAAGTCACAATTTGTGATGCTCTCGAGTTCTGTTGTTTTTTTTAGATCGGTGACGCTCCCTCACGGTCGCGGCTCAGTCGTTTTCTTGGCGCTGCTGTTGTTTTTTTAGGGCTTGTGACGCTCCCTCACGGCGGCTCCGTCGTTTTCAGTTAATTTTTTTGAAGGTATTTAATAATATGCAACAGAAAGAAATTGATATCCCTCTCGCTTATTTTGTTACCTTTTCATGTTACGGAACCTGGCTGCATGGAAAGGAAAATTTATCTGTCGATAAAAATCAAAACATCTTTGGAACAGAATTTTTATCTTTTAATCAATATCGCCAAATGAGCGCGGAAAAACGTATGGCAGAAGCGTCTTATTTATTGAACCAACATCAACGTCAAATTGTTTTGAGCGCCATCAAAGAAGTTTGCCAATATCGTGAGTGGGTTTTGTTAGCAGCACATGTCAGAACAAATCATGTTCATCTTGTCATTCATGCTATACACCAACCAGAAATCGTAATGAATACGATAAAATCTTATTCTTCACGTCGCTTAAATGAAGCTAAATTAGATGGGAATAGAATGAACCGATGGACACGGCACGGCAGCACAAGATACCTTTGGCGTGAAGAGGAAGTAGAGTCAACAATTCAGTACGTGGTTTATGAACAAGGAAGCCCCATGGCTGTATTCGAGAATAAAAACCGATATTAAAATCACTGAATTTCTACAAAAACAGCCAAGAAAACGACTGAGCCGCGACCGTCAGGGAGCGTCACAGGCGTTGAGTTGTCATCTCAAAATCTTCAAGTCACAATTTGTGATACTCTCGAGTTCTGTTGTTTTTTTTAGATCGGTGACGCTCCCTGACGGTCGCGGCTCAGTCGTTTTCTTGGTAATGCTGTTGTTTTTTTTAGGCTTGTGACGCTCCCTCACGGTCGCGGCTCAGTCGTTTTCGGTTAATTTTTTTGAAGGTATTTAATGAGCACAACAGAGCCGCGACCGTCAGGGAGCGCCACAGGCGTTGAATTGTCATCTCAAAATCTTCAAGTCACAATTTGTGATGCTCTCGAGTTCTGTTGTTTTTTTTAGATCGGTGACGCTCCCTCACGGTCGCGGCTCAGTCGTTTTCTTGGCGCTGCTGTTGTTTTTTTAGGGCTTGTGACGCTCCCTCACGGTCGCGGCTCAGTCGTTTTCAGTTAATTTTTTTGAAGGTATTTAATGAGCACAACAGAGCCGCGACCGTCAGGGAGCGTCACAGGCGTTGAATTGTCATCTCAAAATCTTCAAGTCACAATTTGTGATGCTCTCGAGTTCTGTTGTTTTTTTTAGATCGGTGACGCTCCCTCACGGTCGCGGCTCAGTCGTTTTCTTGGTAATGCTGTTGTTTTTTTTAGGCTTGTGACGCTCCCTCACGGTCGCGGCTCAGTCGTTTTTTTGGCAATTTACTCAATCCACCCTCAACCCATTACTCGTAAAACTCTCCGCCGTCCATCGCAATATCGCAACATAATCACCCTTTTTTTCTTTCACATATCCCTTCTTCAACCATCCCGCAAAAATATCTTGAAATTGTTTTTCCGAAATACGTTGATATTCCAGCACACGTGCTTCCAAAAATTGATACGGTTTTATGATTTGCGCATATTGCCAACACAATTGATACGAAACCACTAACGAAATCTGTCTTGCCAAAAATAAATCTCTCACCGCTTTCGCATAATCATCCATCGGAACGAAGTCTTTTTGAATATCGCTCAACACATCTTCCGCCTGACCGCTGATGTAACCTCGATCCGAAAGATAATCAATAAACGATGCATTGCGTTGCATCGCAAATTCTATTTGATTCCGCACATCCATCAACATATCTTGTTGCGGCTCTGCAACGTCATGAACAAAATCCGGCATATTCGAAACAAAATGAATTAAATCAGGCAAGAATTTTTTAGCTACTTTCATTTCAAGCGTTGCCTGCGCCATCGATATCACATCATGCAAATCACTCGGCGGAAGAAACTGATCTTTGGGCCACTCCACCCTGCCCGTTGCTGTCACATTCGCTTTAGACAACATCACATTTAATTTATCTATTTGAATCGATGATTTTGCATTTATTATTTTAGGCAAAAGCGTCATCATTTTTTGCCTAAGTTGTCCCTGATACATTTCTCTATTTTGAAGAATGTCTTGATAAACCGCGACCATATCCTGAATGACTGGCAAAGAAAATTCATTTACACTCAGTTGCAAATCAATCGGCCCGATTGTTTTATCTTCAATCTCAATATTTTTTATTTTTATTTCTATCTGACTTTCAACTATTTTTCTTGCATGATCGAGCTCTATTTGAATATGCGCTCTTTCAAAACTATTTTTTGGAGGAAAAATCCAAAAATCCATCGTGTTCTCTCGTCTAAGAAAATAATAAATGAGAGAAACATGCTGAACATGTTGTTTCACAATAAAATGAGAAAAAATTGCGATGACATCTTCATCGTCAATTATTTTTTGCAAAATTTCCGGATTAATTTTCACCTCGAGAGCGATATCAGAACTCAACCATCCACGCTGATAATCAGTAATCGTGACATGAACATTATTTTTTATATTACAAGACGAAATAACATTTTGATAATTTTTTTGAAACCATAAACCGACCGCGAATGGTCCGAAAACCAATACTGCAACCACTAACGCGACTATGCTAAAAATGATTTTTCGCATACGCCTCTGCTTCAATGTGCTCTATTATCAATTGTACACTACGTTTGCTTCGATATTCGTTGACATCCAGTCGATACGCAATCCTCACCGCATCGCAACGATAATCAGGCCATTGATTAATATCCACATTGAAAGCAATTGCATCAATCATTTTTTCCGATTGACTTAACACTAACTTTAAATGCCGCCCGCCCACTAAACGTTGTTCCAATATTTGAAATACACCATCAAACAACGGCTCTGGAAATGATTGTCCCCATGGGCCCGCTTCTCGCAACAATTCCGCTGATTCGAGCGACAATGTCGATGAATCCAATTCACCATCACTCAACAAAGCATTTTGTAAATCCATTTCATTTAATTTTGCGGATACGATTTGATTAAACACACGAGAAAACTGATCGAAATGCGCACGTGATAACGTTAAACCCGCCGCCATCGCATGACCGCCAAATTTATCAATCAATGTGGGATGCGTTGCTGCAATATCCGCCAACACATCGCGAATATGTAATCCTGAAATCGAACGTGCTGATCCTTTCAATTCCTTTTCATTTGCTAACGCAAATGCAATCACGGGACGATGCAAACGATCTTTCATTCGTCCTGCTAAAATACCAATCACACCTTGATGCCATCCTTCATCAAACAAACAAAGTCCATTTATTTTTTCGTGCGGTTGAATTTTTTTAAGCGCTTCTAACGCTTGATCTTGCATATCGTGCTCGATGACACGACGTTCATCATTTAATTGAGTGAGCGCAGCAGCCATTTCACGCGCACTCGATAAATCAGACGTAATCAAACATTCAATTCCCAACGACATATCATCTAAACGTCCTGCAGCATTGAGTCGCGGCGCGACAGAAAATCCCAAATCCGATGCCATCACGCGCGCGAAATTTTTTCCACTCACTTCGAGCAATGCAGTAATGCCCGGGACGCAATGTCCTGCACGAATCCGACGTAATCCCTGATAAACTAAAATACGATTATTGTGATCGAGCGGCACCACATCCGCGATCGTGCCCAATGCAACTAAATCCAATAAGCGTGACATATTCGGCTCAGGAATATTCTGTTGTTGAAACCAGTTTTGTTCGCTCAAATAACGACGCAACGCTAACATCACATAAAAAATAACGCCGACGCCCGCCATATTTTTACTGGGAAATAAATCACCGTGTTGATTGGGATTGACGATCGCATCAGCAGGCGGCAATGTCGTCGCAGGTAAATGGTGATCTGTCACAATCACTTTGATCCCGAGTTGTTTGGCTGTCTCGACACCCGCATGATTTGCAATACCATTATCGACTGTGACAATGACAAACGGTTCCATCTTTTTCGCAACGTGCACTAATTCGGGCGTCAATCCATATCCAAATGCAAAACGATTGGGAACGAGATAATCCACATGTTGCGCACCGAATCCTTTCAATGCATGAATCGCAACGGCGGTACTCGTGGCACCGTCTGCATCAAAATCTCCGACAATTAAAATATTTTTTTGTTGTTGGATGGCATCTGCTAATAATTTTACGGCGACATCCATTCCCAACATTTCGTTAAAGGGTAATAATTTTTCTAAGCCGCGCTCTAATTCTTGTGCGGATGAAATACCACGAGCCGCGTAAATACGCTGTAACAAAGGATGCAAAGACGATGAAATTTGCAGTGCTGTTTCAGCGCGGCGTTTGATTATTTTTTTTGTCAGCATCAGGGCCTATTTAAACCGTAAAATTTTTTTATTGAATCGATTGGTTGCGCCCACGCCCCACACGCACGAAATCAACCACACCAAAATAATAGGGCCGATTAATTTAGCGCGAAGAACGATGAGGCCCAACAAAATCATCACAACGCCGCCGGTCATCGAAGAATACAAAACACCGACGGGCCCGAGAATGGCACAAAATAACAATGCTACCCCAACACTTTTGAACGGTAAGCTGACTGATTGGATTTCATTCATGCGAATACTCCCAGTAAAGTTTTACATTATATTACAGAGCTGCGGCCGTCAGGGAGCGTCACTGTTTTAAATAAATTTAGAAAAAACAATAAAAGCACCGCTCCCTGACGGTCGCGGCTCAGTAGTTTCCTTGGCGATATCAGTAGTTTCCTTGGCGATAAAAGCACCGCTCCCTGACGGTCGCGGCTCAGTAGTTTCCTTGGCGATGCTGTTGTTTTTTTGAGATCTGTGACGCTCCCTGACGGTCGCGGCTCTGTTTTAGAGCTGGATTCAATTTTATCAATCCATTAGAATCCGTCTACATTTTGCCGAAAATAAAAAATATAGCCGCTTCACTTTCTTCCAGGAGAGGATAGATGCCCGCTCAACACAAATCGGAACCCGGTTTTTTAGAGACATTCTTCCGCAATATTGTGGGTCCTTTTTTTATTTTTCTCGGCTCGCCTGTCCTCTATCCTCTTAAAAAAATGTTTAACGCTGGGCGCAATATTTTATTTCGTCATACCAAAAGGGGGAGAAGTCTTGGGCGCCTGATTGGGATTGGAATAAGCGGTTACATAGGCGTGTCACAAGGTGCAGCAGTCGGTGCGGCGTTTGGTTCTGTTGTGCTGCCAGGTGTGGGAACTGTCGCAGGATCATTGCTGGGAGCACTCATCGGAGCTGTGATCGGCGGGAACATTGGAGCTTTGATAACAAAGTATGTCGCAAAAAGGCTGTCTGAACTGGTCTATGAAGATACGAATCCTGATAAATGGACGTTAACGCTAAATCAAGCTGTGGAGATGTCACAAAAAGTAACAAGCATACAAGAAATAGAAACTCCCGCATCCCCTCAACCGAAGAACTCTCCGAACAAAGTAAGTCTATCTGTCGTATTAAGGGCAATGGATGCCGTGGATGCTGCAAAAAAACAGACTCAAGGTTTGGGAAATATTCCAGGCACACTCGTTCGTGAACGTAAAAATAAATTTAATGATTTGTTAGAAAAAATAAAAAATGGGAAGTTTGATGTCAGGCCACCAGAAGAAAAAGAGTTTTGTGGATTTAGGGTTTGGTTATGTCCTCCCCCTACCCCATGCGGTGACGCCAGCCTATTAACCTCAAACAATCAGCACTTGTTTCTCTACTCACTAAGCAATGGAAAGATTTTTTTTTATTTCAATGTCAATGGTAAAAAAACTGAAATTCCGCTCGCAAACAATAAACAAGAACTAGGCCTCGAGGAGATGGATTTCCCTGACGCAAACACTAAGTTGGTTGACTGTCCAAGGCTCGACCCACAAAACGAAGCGCATGTGACTATCTTAAAACTTACAGCACAGAAAGGTTACACAGGCAGCATCCCTCTCAAACCTCAGATGAAAATGCAAGATGACAGCGCTGATAAAGAATTAATAGCGTTATACAAACAGGGGCTTTTTAACAACAATAGAAATCGTGCTACAAATGCAAATTCCTCAGAACGAAATCAAAAAGTACGACATGCCTTGGCTCATAAGTAGTCGCTGGCGCGAAATTAAAATGTAGGGTGGATTAGCCCCGCAACAAGTGCGGGGCTAATCCACCCTACAAAAAAACAATTTTTAATTTCGCGCCAGCGACTAACTAGATGGATTTTATTTTGACAAAACACTACAATTGATCGAATTTTTATCTTAGGAAAATCGCATGCCAGCTCCAGGATCACCTCCAAAACGTAGCTTTTGGGAAAAATTCTTCCGCAATATGGGCGCCCTTCCTTTCATTGCTGGCGGGATGTTTCTGATTGTTCTGAATGTCTGGCTTGCACCCACGGCAATTGTCGCACTTTACCCTCTCAAAAAAATATGGAATGCGGGTCGTAACTTATTATCTCGCCACACGAAAAAGGTGCGTAGTATTTATCGTCTCCTTGGAATTGGAGGAGGCGCCTACGCAGGCGGGATATACGGCTCAACAATCGGTGCTGCTTTTGGCTCTGTTTTGATTCCCATTCCTGGTGCAGGAACTCTTGCGGGATCCGTGATTGGAGGGATTATCGGTGCGGTGCTCGCTGGGACGGGCGGTGCTTTATTGACAAAATATACCGCCAAACGGATTTCCAAGCTGGTCTATGGAGATACGAATCCTGATAAATGGAGCCTCACTCAGAACCAGGCTAAAAAAATATCGGAAAAACAAAATGCTCAGGGGAAAAGAGTTTCTCCGGCTGTTGTGTTGCAAACAATGGATGCCGTAGCTGCCGCAAAAAAAGAAAGCCAAGGTTTTTTTGGAAGTACTCCATGGACTCCCGACCATCAAGAAAAAGAAAGCTTGAATCACTTGTTAAAAGAGATCAAAGACGGCCAATTTACAGCCAGAGGAGAAGCGAAAGATGGTTTCCCGGAGTGCAAAGTCTATTTAGTAATACGCGACCCTGATACGAATTACTTTCAGACCACATATCAATCAGACAACAAATCCTTATATCTTTATGAAAACGGTTACTCTTTCTATTACGTCGACTACCAATACACCCAGCATGTTCTCAAAGATAATGGAACTCCGATCTACATGAGAAACGACCTGGGTGATGAGCTTCAATGGATAAAACGGACCTTTACCCAGAAAAAGAAAGAAGACACGGGAGAAAATCCGATGATGGGTAACGTATATCCACTGGCTGCGGATGCTGCAGAGGGGAGCGATATACAAAAGGCGCGAACTTATCTTTTAGAAAGAACATCACGACAAGGAGGTACAGGCAGCAAGCCTCCCATCGAAATGGACAATGCTGAAGATGACGCACAGTTAGTAAGTTTATGGAAATCAGGATTTTTTGACGCGAAGGGGCGCGCCACACGGGCAGCCACCTGGGGTCAAGAGGACAGAAATCTCACAAGCTGGACATCTTTTACTCGTACTCCTAGGGTCTGTTGACAATTGGTTTGAGAGTTTTAAAAAGCGGTAGAATCGGAAAACTTGAGAAATGCTGAGAAAACTTTATTGTTTGACAGGAGTAGCAGCAGGCAGTTATGTCGGCGCCATGCAAGGTGCGGCAATCGGCGCAACTTTTGGCTCTGTTGTGTTCCCCGTTGTGGGAACCGTCGCAGGATCGCTGATTGGATGGGTGGTCGGCGCTGTGCTCGGTGGAGCTGTCGGCGCTTTATTTACGAAATATACTGCTGGGTTGATCTCTACCATTACCTGCCGAGACACTGCGACTCTTGAAAAATTGCGATTGACTCCAAACCAAACTGCAACAATCTCCCAAAAACCCAATTTATCTGCTCATGTATCGTGGGTATTAAAAGCCATGGATGCTGTTATGGCTAGAGAAAAAAAAGCGAGCATTTTTGAAAACACGGAAAAATGGCGTCGCCTGTTAACAAATCTTAAAGAGGGAAAATTTACAGTCAGAGAAACAAAGGAAGAAAAAAATCCGGATTTCTCAGGCTGTTCTGTTTGGTTGGATGGCCACTCTCTTCGTCCACCGGATGAAATGACCTCAACTCATCAGACCTTGCGTCTTTACACATCGTATAAAAGCATCGTTTATTACTTCAGTGTCGATGGTAAAAGGGAAAACTTTACTCTTCCAGAGCAAAAGTCTTTCGATTTTCCAGTCCTCGGTACCCGTAATGAGACTCCTACAAAGCTAGACCCCTCGTCCGAAGAATACGCCCGTATCTTAAAACGCACAGCAGAACGAGGTCACACAGGTAGTAAGCCTGCGATAGAAATGAGCGATCCTAATGATGATGCAGAATTAACCGCTCTATACAGACAAGGTCTTTTTGAACACAATGACCGATATGCTACAACCTTCAACTCTCGAGAAAATAATAACGCCTTGTGGCAATCCCCCGCTAACAGATGAACAGAGCCGCGACTGTGAGGCTATGATTTTTTAAATGGATTTTATTTTGACAAAACACTATAATTGATCAAATTTTTATCTAAATAGGAATCTGACGATGCCAGCACCACCTCAGCTACCTCCACCCAAAAAACGTAGTTTTTGGGGCAAATTCTTCCGCAATCAGGGCGCTATTCTTCCCATGACTGGCGTGGTAGGTCTCATTTATCTGAGCGCTTTTTCTCCATACATTGCCCTTTTGCCATCCGCTCTGGCCACTACACTTTATCCTCTTAAAAAAATATACAATGCGGGTCGCAATATATTCCTTCGTCACTCCAAGCTGGCACGAAGTGCTTATCGCCTTGCGGGGATTGCAGGCGGCGGCTACGCAGGTGCGACGCAAGGTGCAATACTGGGCGCCGCTATTGGTTCTGTTCTTCTTCCTGGGATAGGAACACTCGCCGGATCCGTGGTGGGAACAATCATCGGGACGGTAGCCGGTGGAACAGCCGGTGCTTTATTTACAAAATATAGCGCTAAGTTTATGTCTTATTGGGTCTATGGGGATACTAATCCTGAAAAATGGTCATTTACTCAGAAAAAAGCTCACGAAATGTCGAAAAAAACAGATTCTCTACAAAAGCGACGCGTCACTCCAGGTCAGGTATTGACTGCAATGGATGCCCTAGCTGCTGCAAAAAACCAGACCCAAGGCTTGGGAAGCATTCCAGGTACTGTCGATCGGCAGAAAAAAGAAAGGTTGAACCACTTGTTAAAAGAGATTAGAGACGGGAACTTTGTGGTCAGGGAAACAGCTGAGAAAAAAGAAAAACTCGCTTTTCTCCAGGAAGAATGTGGAATCGCGCGAGCAACTATAGAAAACGAGAAGGCAACAGCAGAGGAAAAACAAAAAGCCAAAGACCGTCGTCAACTCTTAACAGAGGCCTTCACGGAAGAAACCAGAAAAAAAGAAGAGGAATTCTCTGGGTATGATGTTTATTTGGTGTCTCCATCGAAGTCGGAATGCTGGGGGCACCATCAATCAAGCAACACATCCTTATTTCTGTACGCAGACTGCGATGGAACATTTTCTTACTACGACGGTACTCAGCGGAAACAGCTTACAGACATCAATGGAAACATTATAAATGTAAGTGCAAAGGAGAAAAATCAAGAAAACAATGACAATCTTAGAGACCTCTCTCTTCTTTTTCCAACGCCAACAGATGAACCACCTGCGCCCTACAAGATGGATAAGTCTAACCCAATGCGGATTGAGATTTTAAAAATCACATCACAACAAGGGGGTACGGGCAGCAAACCTCCCATAAAAATGTTGAAGGAGAAGGATGAAGCAGAGTTAATGGATGTATGCAAATTAGGATTTTTCAAAAACAATAAAAAGCGCGCCACGCTGGCAGCGACTCAGGATAAAGACCGCGACCTAGAGTCGTGGGAGTCTTTTATTCCTCAGTGTGTTAGGAAGAAGGGGGCAAACTGAGTTACAAATTGCAACAAACAAATAACTAGTCGCTGGCACGAAATTAAAAATTGTTTTTTTGTAGGGTGGATTAGATGCGTTTTTTGCATCGTAATCCACCAAAGTGACTGCGAAAAGGTGGATTACGTCGTAAAAACCCCCCGCAACAAGTGCGGGGCTAATCCACCCCACATTTTAATTTCGCCCCAGCGACTAACTAGTCGCTTTCTTTCAAAATATATTGAATCGTTTCTTGTAATTGTTTATCACTGCATTCAAAACATCCGCCGCGGGCGGGCATTGCACCCACTCCTGTCGTCGTGATTTTCATTAAGGTTGGCATGCCCATTTGCTGTCTTATTTTCCACGCTTTTTTATCGCCAATTCGTGGGGCTTTGATGTCGATAATGGGAGGATTTCCATGACACGATGTGCAAAACTGCTTGAAAATTTTTTCCCCTGCATGAGGATCTCCCTTCAATTGTTTTACAAAAAGAGAAGGATAGTGAAATGTTTCGATGAGTTGTACATCGCCGTTAACGCCGTTGGGTCGTGGGATGTCATTTGAATTGTGTTGATAAAGTGAAATAAAAAAACCGATGAGGCCGCTGAGCATTAAAACGCAGATAATTAAAATCACACGAATATTTTTCATATTGGATTGCTCTCTACAACAATATTGCTTAGCACGCCTTCCTCCGTGGGAAGGCGTGCTAAGCGTCGGATGGGGGCATGTTGTTTATTTTCTCGCAGTTTCAAAAAGCATTTTGATTCCCCCCATCCGGCCTTCGGCCACCTTCCCCCTGCGGAGGAAGGCGTGCTAAGCTTTTTTTATTTTGTAACATTGCTGCATCGCCGCCAACAATGATTGTTCTGTATTCGCGCCCAATATTTTTTTCACCACTTTTCCCTGCGGATCAATAATAAAAGTCACAGGCAATGCTTCAATATCATTTAACGCCCACGTCGCTGCGGGATCTTCCAAAATCACCGGATACGCGATATGCGTTTTATGGATGGCTATTTGCAAATCACTCATTGGCATCCGATCATAATTCACCCCGAGCAATACAATATTTTTATCGTGATTATTTTGATAAAAATGATTTAACTCGGGAATTTCTTTCACACAGCTCTCACACCAATCCGCCCAATAATTGATAATGACCCACTTCCCTTTTAATTCTGCTGTTGAGATTGGATTTCCTTTCGTATCATGCAGCACAGAACCTTCTTGTGTGCAGCCCATCGCAATAGAGCTGCACAACAAACACAGTATTATTTTTAAAAAACACTTCATTACGCGACGCTCTTAATAATCAATTTATATTCTTTAGCTATTTTGGCAGCTTGATGCGGATAAGAAAAATATGCTTGCAACTGCCCTTTTGGATTAAACAACATAATTTCAGCACTGTGATTAATACTATATTGATTTTTATCTGCGCCATCGGCTTGCATTTTAACTGCAGTCACATGCAATTGTTTTTCTAATGGAACCGTCTCTGCCATATCAGCGCGCGCACCAATAAAATGGGGATTAAATGAAGTGACATATGATTTCATTTTTTCGACGCTATCACGATCCGGATCCACAGACACCATCACCACTTGTGGCATTTGATTTGCAGGCAAATCTTTTTCTAATTGTTTGTACATATCAGACAACGCCGCCATCGTAACAGGACAGATCATTCCACAATTGGTAAATCCAAAAAACATCATCGTCCAATGCCCATTCAAATTTTCTTTACTGAAGGGTTTTCCATTCGAGGCCATTAAATGAAAATCATTAATTTCTTTGGGTTTTGCAAGAAGTATCCCATCAATTTGAATATTTTTTTCAGACTCCCGATTTTGCAAAAAATTAAAATACCATTCAACGGCTGCTACTAATACAATAGCAAGCACAATAATAAAAATTAATTTTTTATTTTTACCTGATGCGGTAGTCCGACTCATAAATCACCTCTATTAGTTAACAATACATAATAATGATCGATCAATAACAATAAAAATAATATTCCCAAATAATAAATTGAATACTTAAACGAGGCCATCGCATGCTGTTTATCATCACTGAAAAACAACCGTATGACATAAAATAAAAAAACAATATTCGCAATCGTCACGCCCACCAGATAAATCAAACCAGACATGCCGATTAAATACGGCAACACAGTCGCAATCACTAACAAAATGGTATAAAGCACAATGCTGAGTTTGGTAAATGGAATGCCATGCGTATTCGGCAGCATCGGAACTTTTGCTTTCGCATAATCATCATAACGATGAATTGCCAGCGCCCAAAAATGCGGCGGCGTCCAACTATAAATAATTAAAACGAGCAACAACGCTTCTGGACTGACGGATCCTGTGACAGCCGTCCAACCCAACAAAGGTGGCACAGCTCCTGCAATACCACCAATCACAATATTTTGCGGCGTGGCATATTTTAAATATAACGTGTAACACACCGCATAACCAATCAGTGATAAGCACGTCAATGCAGCCGTCAAAATATTGGTGAAAGAAAGCAAAATGATTATCCCTAATGCACCCATCACAATCGCAAAAATAATACTGTTATGTGCACTGATTTTTCCCTGCACGAGAGGACGATATTGCGTACGCTGCATCACTTTATCGATACGTTGATCTGCAATATGATTCAACACAGCCGCTGCACTTGCAACTAATGCAATCCCCAGATTTCCAAAAATAAGAGGCAACACCGGAATCGAAGAAGACGGCGCCAGACACATTCCCACGATCGACGTCAAAATCATCAACATCACGACACGTGGTTTGCATAATTCCATGTAATTTCGCACTGACGAATTCATGCAGTCGATGCTCCGCGTAATTTGAAAATTAAGGTAATCAATGAAACCAATAACAAAGCTGCCAATATGGTATGACTCATCGCGATCATTAACGGTAATTTGAATGTTACGTTACTGATGCCTACACACAGTTGCACACATAACAAACCGAGCATCACGTAAATTATTTTTAATAAATCAGGACGATTTTTTAATTGAACGCTAGCGATTGCAACAAATAATATGAAATAAACCGCCACCGTGAATGCGCCCAATCGATGCGCCATTTGAATCGTTTGACGAATCATGATCGGCAATAATCCTCCTTCATAATTCATCCCAACGGGTGAAAAGATATTAAATGCTTCTTTAAAATGCCATCCTGTCACTTGATCATTCGAGCAAAAAGGAAAATCAATACAACTGAGTGATGCGTAATTTGTGCTGGTCCAGGCACCTAATACAATTTGTCCTAATAATAAAACCAATCCCAACACAGCCCAAGGTAAAATTTTCAGAACGGCAGAAGTATTTTTGATGAGAGGTGAAGATTGATTATTGAGATATACGAGCCATATCGTTGCTAAAATGAAATAACCGCCCACCAAATGTTGCGTTACAATCACGGGTAATAATTTTAAAGTGACTGTCCACTGCCCTAACATAATTTGATAACTCAGCAATAACATTAAAAAAATCGCAAGGATGACATTACCGCGCGTGCGGACTTTTTTTTGTGTGAAGATCGCGGCAATCATAAAAATAATTAAAATACTTAAAATACCGACCACATAACGATGAATCATTTCCGCCCAGGCTTTATACGCCTGAGACGTTTGCGCCAGCGGCGCGGTAATGTGTCCGTAACATCCTGGCCAATCGGGACAGCCTAATCCCGCATCTGTCAAACGCGTAAAAGCACCCAAGGCAATCACGAGCACGGCAAAAAAGCTCGCGCAAAAAGCGAGTTTGGAAAGGAAATGGCGTTTATCCAATTTGCGATACCTCTAACACATGTTGTAAATCTTTGAGCACGTTCATCAAATTCACATCCTCGGGATAATACATAAATAAATTGCCGAGTGGATCGACTAAATAAATTTTATGGTTCACAACAAAAGAAGGATTTTTTTGATTGGCTGCCAATGCTGTTTGTAATTTTTGTGACGGTTCTTTTTTTTCAAGTAATAAAATAGCAACACGATCACTGTCTTTGCCTAATGCTTTTTTGACTTGCTGAAGTTGATGGTGGGTTTGCTCACACTGGGTATCACAGACATAAACCACATGCCATTGATGTTGTTGGGTGGAATATAAATAGGTTGCATCGATAGGAGAACGGATTAACGTGCCGTGGTTGCTCGTCTTCAAATGAAAATACGTGTGGTAATGAAACAATAGTCCACTGAGGATAATCGGAAATGCGAAGATCGCGATCATGAAGAATAATTGTTTATGAGTCTTTTGCATTTTTATTTCTCTTTAATAATTCTCTACCGTCATTAATTCCCTACCGTCATTGCGAGCACAGCCCGGATATCGTCATTGCGAGCGCGAGCGAAGCAATCCAGGTTTTCTTGCCCCTATACAAAGAAGCACAAAGCACGATAATCATCGCCTCAATCTCTATGATAAGGTGACAATAAGACCTGGATTGCTTCGCTCGCGCTCGCAATGACGATATCCGAGCTGTGCTCGCAATGAAAGCATCTAACGTTTGTTTTCATTTTTGCCGCTTTTCACATAACAAAAATAACCAATCAGCAAAATCACCGCGAACGCGAACCATTGAATCGCATACATCATATGTCGAGAAGGAGGCACGGTCACAATCGTCCAATCGCGAACATATCCATTTTGTTGATCTGCATTTAATTGCACGCTAAACGGATAAAATAATTGATGCGTGACTTGACTCAACTCATTCACATCCACTCGCTGCACCACCAGCGGTTTTTTTTCTGGCTCTAAAATATTTTCACCCAAAATAAATTGATACTCATTCAATAATTTTACATGACCTTTTATTTCTTGCTCTGTCGTCACATTGTGAATATCAGGCAATGATCCATTATTCGGTTTTTTGATCCATCCTCTGTCTATCAATAATAATTTTTTATCATGAGACAATTGCAACGGCGTTAATACTTCAAAACCCAATTCGTCATGATAAAAACGATTTTGCACTAATACCGTCAGCGCATTGAGATAATGACCACGCACTGTGATCGATTGATGGGTCGTTAATAATGCTTTTTTATACGCGTAGCGATGTAACTGCCATATCCCCAATGCAATGCACAAGCAAAATAAAAACAGGCATAAAATAGAAAAAGCAACGCGGGCCATTATAAATCAATCCTGCCTTTTATAAAATGCTTCTGGTTTTTGATATAAGCGCTCGCATCGAAGAGCGTATAGGATAGGGTTATTTCCTTGATATTTTTAGAGATTCCGGGCTCAATGAAAAAATAAACCGGCATATCGGCTTTTTCGCCTTTGAAAAAATACTGCTGGGTAAAGCAAAAACACTCCGTTTTCTTTAAAAATCGTGCGCCATCCATGGGAGTAATACTCGGGATCGCTTGCACAGTCATTTCATTCCCGCTCTGGTTTTCCGCATAAAAATAAATTAATTTTCTTTCGCCGGGATGAATATCAATCGAATGCTGCAAGGGAATAAATTTGAATGCGAGTCCGCTGTGTAACGTTGTCGTAAAATACACTCTGATGGTGCGGGATTTATCGATTTGCGTGCTGGAATCATAAATCGCTGCCGCTCTCGCTGATCCGCCGTTAATTCCTTCTTTCATGCAAACTAATTTATATAAGGGAACCAACATGTAACAAAAACCAAACATGAATAACACACCGCCGCATAAAATCATCAGCAGTTTTTTATTTTTTTGACGTAGTGGACTAGACATAGATTAATGCAGCGCGGGCGCTGTCTCAAAAGTATGGTAAGGGGCCGGTGTCGGAACAGTCCATTCCAATCCTTTTGCGCCTTCCCACACTTGATCACTCAAATGTTCTTTTCGTTTCCCGAAAGTCGCTTTGAGAACAATGTATAAGAAAATCAATTGCGCAAATCCAAATATAAATGCGCCGACCGTACAAATTTGATTAAAATCGGTAAACTGCAACGCATAATCTGGAATACGACGCGGCATTCCGGCTAACCCTAAAAAATGCATCGGCAAAAATGTGACATTCATGCCAATCACAGATAACCAAAAATGCCATTGCCCTAATTTTTCACTGTACATATTGCCAGTCCATTTGGGTAACCAAAAATAAATCGCAGCAATAATCGTAAACAATGAACCCGATACCAATACATAGTGAAAATGCGCGACAACAAAATAACTGTCGCGGTATTGATAATCAGCGGGAACCAGAGCCAACATCAATCCAGAAAAACCGCCGATCGTAAACATGACGAGAAAACCGAGCGCAAATAACATTGGGGTTTCAAACGTAATCGATCCCTTAAACAAAGTGGCCAACCAATTGAACACTTTAATCCCTGTTGGGACAGCCACCAGCATCGTCGCATACATAAAATAAAGTTGTGCTGCAATCGGTGCACCAGTGGTAAACATATGGTGCATCCATACAACGAAACCGACCACGGCAATCATCACCGTCGCATACACCATGGCGTGGTAACCAAATAATTTTTTACGCGCGAATGTGGGAATAATTTCTGAAATCACACCGAATCCCGGCAAAATCAAAATGTATACTTCGGGATGACCAAAAAACCAGAACACATGTTGAAATAAAACGGGATCGCCACCCCCAGCCGCATTGAAAAAACTGGTATGAAAATGTCGATCCATCAACATCATCGTGACGCAACCAGCAAGAACGGGCATGACGGCTAACAATAAAAAAGCCGTCACGAGCCAGCTCCACACAAACATCGGTAATTTAAACCATGTCATGCCCGGTGCACGCATATTAAAAATCGTCACAACGATATTCAATGCCGCGAGAATCGAAGAGGCGCCCATCATGTGAATCGAAAAAATGAAAAAATCAGTGCTCTTGGGGCCAAATGTCGTTGAGAGCGGCGCGTAAAATGTCCATCCAAAATCAGGAGCGGGTCCTTTCATCAGCAATGTGCTCAGCAACATGCTGAATGCGAATGGCAATAACCAAAAACTCCAGTTATTTAAACGCGGGAGTGCCATGTCGGGCGCACCAATCATCATCGGGACTAACCAATTCGCCAATCCTGCCATCGCGGGCATGATGACGCCGAAGACCATGATCAAACCGTGCATCGTGGTCATTTGATTAAAGGATTCGGGATCCAATAACACTTTTCCCGGTTCAAATAATTCAACACGAATCACGAGGGCCATGAAACCGCCGACAAATAACATGATTAAACTGAAATAGAGATACAGCGTGCCAATATCTTTGTGATTGGTCGTAAAGAGCCAACGTTTGATGCCCTTTTCAGGGCCGTGGTGATGATCGCCGTGATCATCGTGGCTATGTGTTATTGCTTGTTCGCTCATGTGTTCTCACTCCGTCAATTTTTTCACATCGCACCACACTGTTTTGATCCCCCCATCCGGCCTTCGGCCACCTTCCCCCTGCGGAGGAAGGCGTGCTAAGCCATTATTGTTTAGCACGCCTTCTCTCACAAAGAGAGGGTGACTGAAGAACAGATGGAAGATCAAAATAATTTTTACTCTCCCCCATCCGGCCTTCGGCCACCTTCCCCCATGCGGAGGAAGGCGTACTAAGCAATTATTGTTTAGCACGCCTTCTCTCACAAAGAGAGGGTGGCTGAAGAACAGATGGAAGATCAAAATAATTTTTACTCTCCCCCATCCGGCCTTCGGCCACCTTCCCCCTGCGGAGGAAGGCGTGCTAAGCCATTATTGTTTAGTACGCCTTCTCTCACAAAGAGCGGGTGACTGAAGAACAGATGGAAGATCAAAATAATTTTTACTCTCCCCCATCCGGCCTTCGGCCACCTTCCCCCTGTGGAGGAAGGCGTACTAAGCAATTATTGTTTAGCACGCCTTCTCTCACAAAGAGAGGGTGGCTGAAGAACAGATGGAAGATCAAAATAATTTTTACTCTCCCCCATCCGGCCTTCGGCCACCTCCCCCCTGCGGAGGAAGGCGTACTAAGCAATTATTGTTTAGCACGCCTTCCTCCGCAGGGGGAAGGTGGCCGAAGGCCGGATGGGGGGATCAAAACACCGTTGCTAAGAGCCTATTTAAGATCTTTTTATATACTTTAAAAAGATCTTAAACAGGCTCTAAGAAACCTGCTGCTGCGCCCTCACTTTCTTCACATCCATCGGCTGAACGACTACCGAATATTTACGCCGCTGAATAATTTCATCATTCCCCCACTCATGGCGAATATAGGTAATAATCTCCGCCAGCGTTTTATCATCCATTTGATTCCCAAACGCCTGCATTGCCGTACCCGGAACACCCGTCAACACAAAAGCCACAGTCGCATCGACCGAACCCGTCACCACACGACTTTTCTTCAGCGCAGGGAAACTAGGCGGCAACCCTTCCCCATCGGGTTGATGACACATTACACAACTTTTTTCATAACCCGCTTTACCCGCAGCCAACAGTTGTTGCTCTGTTTGAGGTTTCAAGTTAATCGCTTCCAACGCCCGTATCGCGGCAGGTCGGTGATCTTTGACCCACTGGTTAAATTCTTCCTGGGAAACTGCTTTCACCACAATCGGCATGAATCCGTGATTAATCCCACATAGCTCACCGCATTGTCCCCGATACGTTCCTGGCTTCGTGATATAAACCCAATTTTCATTGATATAGCCTGGAATCGCATCTTGCTTTACGCCCAAGGCCGGAACCCACCACGCATGAATCACAT